>Ga0209749_1000231_pt1 | contig 87067 bp, 84 predicted proteins | sample EPASupsiteSAE347_FD_187267 | JGI IMG/M metagenome (GOLD analysis project Ga0209749, IMG submission 187267) | Bioremediated contaminated groundwater from EPA Superfund site, New Mexico - Sample SAE3-47 (SPAdes) (version 2) | ecosystem: Environmental > Aquatic > Deep subsurface > Groundwater >... | reverse complement strand
GGCAAGGAGCAGGCTGTTACAGGGAAGAAAGAAAGATAAAAAGAAGAAAGAAAAGAAGCTTAAAGAGAAGAAAAGGAGTTTCCTAGAGAGAGAGAGAGAGAGAGAGAGAGAGTATGTAGATAGTTAGAGATTAGATTGGACATATAGAGAGCCTCCTTTGTGGTGGTAGTGAGCTGAATACAAAGATAAAATAACACGGGGACAAACCTGTGTCAAGAAAATAGTTTCACCTTGTTTCACCTTGTGCTCCGGAGGACAATCAGGCTGCTCAGCTTTAACATAAAGATAACCAAGCAGGTATCAAAAAAACCCAATAACGGCAAAAAAACTATCCCGGTCAGAATCCCGGATAACCAGCCGCCAATAAGGTCGCTGGCATAAAGCGCGCCTGAAACGCTCCCCAACCCAGCTTCATCTTTCAAGCATAATTTTCCGGCCAAAGGGAATTCCAAACCCATAAGCAAACCCAAAATAAACAATAAACCGTAAAAGACCGGCACCGGACACCCGGAAAAAATATTAAAACTTGAGATAGCAAATCCCAAAATCAACGAAAATGCGGCCAGCAAAACTTCAAGAATAATCAACGCGGATTTATTATTCTTAATTTTATCCATACCGCGAACCAAAAGAAAGCTTCCGGCGGCAATTCCAGCCATAAATACCGCGGTCAATATGCTTATCTTTTGGTAAAGATACCCGTAAAAAACCTGATAGGCAAAGATTAGAAGCAAATTGGCCGACATTCCCAAAAAACCCGTAGTAAAAATAGCATAGACAACCGGAACCCCGAACTTACCAATCCGCCGGGAAATAAAAAATATAACTGCGGCCATAAGCAATACCGTGATAAAGATAAATTTAAGATTCAAATAATTAAAATAAGCAAATACCTGGTTGAATTGCGGAGAAAATTTTTTATTGCTTATTTCTAAGGTCGTGTAAACCGCAACCGGCCGCAAATCCAAATTAATATCCTTTGTGCCGCTGCTCATCCGGATATTAAACCAATCCAGCAATTTATCGCTTAACCGGTAGTCAAGATAATCCGGGATAAGCAAACCAACAGGTATGTTCCCTTCTGCTATACGCTTGGAGACCAAGCTAGAGTTAACAGCCATAATTGAGCCGGCTCCGGAAGCCATAAATATATTGTAATCCCCGGGAACTACCCGCACATATTTATAGACGCTTCTTAAACTATTCAATATACAACTGTTCAAGTCTTTTGTTTCCTGGCTCAAATAGGTTGATGAACCGTCCATCCATAAAGCAATCAAACCCCCGGGATTTAACCTTGACTTGGCCAACGCGAAGAAATCCTTCGTGAAAAACCGGTTACAGGATAAATCTGACTGATTGGACAAACCAATCAAAATCACATCATACAAGCTATCGTTTTCCCTGAGAAATATCCTGGGATCGGTATTTTTAACGCTTACCCTCTTATCTTCCAGCTCTTCCTCGCTCAATGCTGAAGGATGTTTCCTAAGCATCTCTATAATCAATGGGTCAATTTCAACATAATCAATCCTCTTTACGGGATACTTCAAAACCTCTTTTACTATTCCGCCGATTCCGCCGCCTGCCACCAAGACTTTCTGCGCAGCGCCATGGAACAATAAAGGCAGGTTCCCGAAATCTTCCACAAATTGTTTATCCGGAAAAGGGGTGGTAATTAAAGGAACGCCGTTATAAAAAAACGTGCTCTGCTCAAGCTTTTTAATCACCGTAATATTGGCATAATTGGAATTACGGTAATCTACAACCTGTTGTCCGGAGAATTGTTTTTGAATAGAAGTTTTCTGGAGGTAATTTGCCAAAGGCGCAAAAAATATGACAAATATGAATACCAAAATACCCAAAGAAAGATATTTGGCTTTTTTAAAGGGGGTCAAAATGATGCAAAATCCGAGGTTTAAAAACGAAATGATTAAGCCGATTTGAAAGGAATTCAAAAAAGGAATCAATAAATAAGCCAGGACTAGCCCGCCAATAATTGTCCCGATAATCTCCCAGCTATAAACATTGCCCAGCGAACGGCTATCATCGGCCCTTGCCAAAGCATAAACCTTGCATCCGCAGCTAAAAAGCGCTCCGTGCAGAAATGCTGCCGGAAGGATTATGACAAATGAAGAAATAAATATCGCGGATAAAGATACTGCCTCCATAAAAGGTATCCCGGCAGCTTCTTTAAAAATACGCGAAAAATAGATGCAAAAAGGCAGGACCAGGGCAAATAATATATTTAGAGCGATAAATACGTTTAATTTATTTTTTGCCCTATCTATGAATCTACCAATAAGAAAAACTCCCCCGGCCTCTAAAATCACCCAATTGGCTAAAATAATTCCCACGGTCAATTCATTACCGTAGAAATTAACCAAAAGCTCGCGGAGGATCACAATCTGGGCCGCGATACCGCTTAAACCGATAATGAAAATAGCGATTAGAATTGCCATAAAAAATAAAGGGGACGGTTCTATTTTTCTTAAGTTAAGTGTAAGAAAATAGAACCGTCCCCTTTTTATTATTTATCTTATAAACCTTTTTTGACGATATACTCGCACAGATCAACTACTCTGTTCGAATAGCCCCATTCATTGTCATACCAGGAAAGCACTTTGACAAAATCATCCTGTAAAACTTTGGTGCTTAAAGAATCGACAATGGAACTTAAGGCGCAATGATTGAAATCAACTGAAACTACAGGGTCATCCGTTATTCCAAGAACGCCCTTCATCCTGCCTTCAGCCGCTTCTTTCATCGCCGCGTTAATCTCCTCGGCTTTTACTTTCTTGCCTAAAAGGCAAGTTAGATCTACAACCGAAACATTCGGAACAGGAACGCGCATCGAGAAACCATCGAGCTTGCCTTTTAATTCCGGAATAACCAAAGACAAAGCTTTGGCGGCGCCAGTCGAAGTCGGAATCATCGATAAGGCGGCGGCGCGGGCGCGGCGCGGGTCGGAATGCGCCATATCCTGCACTCTCTGGTCATTAGTATAAGCGTGAATCGTAGTCATAAGCCCCTTGGTGATTCCCCACTTATCGTTCAATACCTTGGCTATCGGAGCAAGGCAATTAGTAGTGCAGGAAGCGTTGGACAAGACATTATGGTTCTTTGGGTCATACTTATCTTCATTGACTCCCATAACAATAGTGATATCCTCGCCTTCAGCCGGGGCGGAAATTATAACCTTCTTAGCTCCGCCCTTGGTGATATGATTTTCAGCGCCCTTAACCTCTTTGCCTTTTTTATTTACACCGTCTTTCTTGATGGTAAATAAACCCGTGGATTCGATTACGATATCGACTCCTAAATCCTTCCAAGGCAATTCCGAAGGGTCTCTTTTGCTTAAAACCCTGACCTGCTTACCGTCGACTAAAATGACATCGCTGCCTTCGGTTTTTACCTCGCCGCAAAACCTTCCGTGCACCGAATCATATTTTAATAATAAAGCGTTTGATTTAGCGTCAGTCAAATCATTCACAGCCACTAATTCAAGATCCCTGGATTTCCTATCAAGGATTGCCCGGGCAACAAGACGCCCTATCCTCCCAAAACCATTGATACCAACTTTTACCGCCATTGCATTTTCCTCCTTTTGATTAATAAGTTTTAGATCTATTCTTTAATTTCTTTTAGATACTTTGCGGCTATTTCCGGAGAAGTGGGGTCGATATAAAAACCCGTGCCCCATTCAAAACCGGCTACTTGCGTAAGTTTAGGCATAAATTCGATATGCCAATGGTAATATTCCACCTCGCCATCGCTGTTAATCGGCGCGGAATGAATGATATAATTATAAGAAAGGTTCGCGAATACTTTCTTAATCTTGCCTATTGTCTCCTTAAGAATAACCGCCAGATCCGCTATCTCTTCCGCGGTCATAAAACAAAAGGCGCCGTTATGTTTCTTGGGCATTATCCAAATTTCAAAGGGAAACCGGGAAACAAAAGGACAAAAAGATATGAAATACTTATTCTCCAAAATTATCCTGTTCTTTTCCTGTTCTTCCTGCCTGATAATATCGCAAAATATACAGCGCTCGCGGTAATCATAATAGCTTTTAGCCCCATGAATCTCTTCCAGGGCATTCTTAGGAACCATAGGAAGGGCTATAATCTGTGTATGCGGATGCTCCAGCGACGCTCCGGCGGCAGAGCCGAAATTCCGGAAAAACATAAGATATTTAAAACGCTTGTCTTTTGCCAAATCTATCGCCCTTCGGCAACACATCTTCAAATAATTCTCGACTTCACGAGGCAATAAATCGCAGATATCCTTGGCATGATAAGGCGTTTCAATCAATACTTCATGAGCTCCAATCCCGCTGGACATATCATACATCCCCACAGGCCTTCTGTTTAATTCGCCTTCGACTTGGAGAGCGGGAAATTTATTGGAAACTACGCGCACCTGCCAACCCGGAGTATTAGGGGCGGTCTCCGGCTCGCGAATCGAATCAATTTCCGGAGGAGTCATCGCTTCACTGCCATAACAAAAAGGGCACGTTCCCCCTTTTGGAATATATTGCTCGTATTTAAAATCCTTGGGGGCGCATGAATGCTCCTTATCGACAATTACCCATCTGCCCACTATAGGATCTCTGCGTAATTCAGCCATCTTAAATCTCGACTCCTCTTAAAAAAGCGGCGGCATTCTCCGGCGGCAGGGGACAAATATAAAAACCCGTGCCCCATTCAAAACCGGCTACGCGCGTAAGCCGCGGCATAATTTCAATATGCCAATGATAGTCCTGATCAACTGTTTTCCAATAACCTGCCTTTTGCCGGCGAAAGGGAGCAGTATGGATAACATAATTATACGGAGGATCATTTAACCCTTTTTTAAGTTTAGAAAGGACTATTTTCATTACTTTACTCAAATATCTAAGAGATTCGGGATCCTGAAAAGTAAAATCAGCGCAGTGCTTCTTGGGCAATATCCATACCTCGAAAGGAAAACGCGCCGCAAACGGAGCAATTGCGATAAAACCATCCAAATCAAGCACAATCCGGTCTTTTTGCTCTATCTCCTGCCTTATCAAATCGCAAAAAATGCACCTTTCGTGATAATTAAAATATTCTTTGGCGCCGGACAATTCCTCCTTTACTCTTTTAGGATTTACCGGGGTCGCTATCAACTGGCTGCGCGAATGCTTAAGAGACCCGCCCCCAGCGCCCTCGCCATAATTCTTAAAAATCAAGACATATTTAAAACGTTTATCTTTCTCTAAATCGATAAGCCGGTCAGAATAACATTTTAAAACCCTAGCTATCTGCTCTTCGCCTAGATCGCTCATATTGGCTATATGCTGGTCGGTCTCAATGATAATTTCGTGAGCGCCTACCCCATTCATCAAGTCATAAAGGCCATCGCCTCTGCGGTCAAGCTCGCCTTCAATTCTCAAAAATGGGGAAATGCTCGGAACAACCCTTAATTCCCATCCGGGAGTATTCTTTTGAGTATTAGGTTTTCTTACGGCATAGATTTCCGGAGGAGTCTGGGATTCTGAACCGGAGCAAAAAGGACAAGAGCCTTCTTTCGCAGAAACTTCATCCTGCTTTCCACTGAATTGGTCCGGGCGCCTGGCCCTTTCGGTGGCAATAATTACCCATCGGCCTATAATCGGATCTTTTCTTAATTCTGGCATAGTGTATTATTTTAGCAGAAGATAATAAAAGTGCAACTATTTTTTGAATTCTGCCGCTCTTTTAAGAAGTTACCGGCATCTGGATAAGGTATAAAAATAGACAAAAAAAGCCGGTATGATAAAAACCGCCAAGCCGCCAAAAAAACGCAGCCGCGCATAATTCCAATATTCTCCTACCGGAACAAGGCGGTCATTGCCTTTCCAGGCATTCCACTTAAAAGGAAAATTAAACAAGACAAAAATCAACAAAATAGCGCAGATAAGCGTAAAATAAATATTCCAAAAATACGCAAAACCAGGCTCAACCGGACTAAAGATCGTGCTCATTTTGATTGCTTCCCTGGGAATAAAAAGATCAGGATTAAGGCTTCCCAATATTCCCTTATTGAATAACTGTTGATCTACATTCATCCGGAAAAAACTGGAATTGTAACCTATAAACGCAAACATCATTACAAATTCCAAGAACAGGAAACACTTGATCTTTTTATTCATAAATAAATTAATCGTCAGGAATGGCGTCAATATGACCAGCCACTGCGGATGCCAGAGAATCAATATAAACAGGGCGCATAAAACCGCAAGGCAAATATAACATGAAACCTGATAAAAATCTTCTTTGTTTTCCGGAACATCAAGATAATAGCATATCCCGCAAATTACAAACCAGACAAATGGAAATAAGTAGATACCCACTGCCGGAAATACCCCTAAATAAGCCTGAAACAGACGAGGCGCGGCTCCCGCAAACCCAACCACTTTTGAAACAAAATCCAAAGAATTACCGTAAAACAAAGCCTCGGCCCCCACAGGAACCAAAGCCAGAAACAGATATATAAACAACCTAAGCGGCCTTTTTTCCACAAGCAGCAGCAAAGGAACAAAAATGAATAAAGGAAAATATTTAAAAGTGAACGCGAAGCTAAAAAACAATACAAAGAGACCGATCCTTTTTTGAAGGAAATAATAAAACCCGATAAGGGTGAAGAAAACCGTAAAGATATCGATCTGGCCGAATATGAACTGCCCGAAAAAAAGAACAGGCGATGACAGCCATAATATTGTCATCAACTTTGAATTTTCTCCGCTTAATCCTATAACTCTCCCAATCTTATACATCCACAGGCTTGAAGCGGCCAAAAATAGCGTGGGCAAAAGCTTATACCAGAATATCAAATAGCCGGCGTCCGCAGCGGAAGTATTGGCTATCCCCAGCAACCTCAACGGCAGATTCCAAATAGCGAATAGGATATACGACGACGGCAGATAGTTATTCACAAAACCCTTGCTATTGGCTCCGTAAAAATCTTTTATGTGGCCGCTAAGATACATAAACGAACTTCCCGCCGGAGAGAGTATATCCGTGTGATTAAATACAAAATAACAAAAAATCAGAGTAAAAAAATAAAAAAAGATATCCCAACGACTTGGCTGATTTCGCCCCATAATATCCCCTTTTAATTATTTTAACCGAATCTTTCACCTGGCCGGACTTTGTGCCCGGCAGTGAAATCCAACGCCGGCATCCGCCGGCGGCCTTCAGGTTGCAAATCTTTTATCACCAGGTAACCGTCACCTGCCTTAACTGCCAACCCTTCTTTAGTTACATTCAAAATTTCTCCGGGCCGAGCACCTGACAATCCCACAGGAACAGAACCGATCTCCAGCTTATAAATCTTCAATAACTTATCTTTATACCGAGTAAAAGCGGCCGGCCAAGGCAGGCATCCCCTTACCTTGTTATAAATTTTATACGCCGGCAGGCTCCAATCAATATAACCATCTTCCTTCCTCAGTTTAGGCGCCATTACCGCCTGCTTTTCATCCTGAAGGATTAACTTGAAAGTCTTATTTTCAATCTCGCCAAGGGCATCCAGCAATAATTCCGCTCCAAGCTTGCGTAATCTATCTTCCAAAATTACCGAATCGTCGCCTTGCGAAACAGGTATTTTCTCCTGCATCAATATAGGCCCGGCATCCATCTTCCGGGTTACCTGAATTATGGTTATTCCAGTGGACTTCTCGCCGTTGATAACCGCCCAATTTATGGGCGCGGCCCCTCTATACCTGGGCAAAAGGGAGGCATGAATATTTATTGGGAATATTTTCGCCAGATCCAGGGCTTCCTGCGAAAGAATCTGGCCGTAAGCGACGATGACAAAAATATCCGCGGATAAACCCTTCAAATATTTTATCGAGCCGCCAGAATTTACATTCTCCGGCTGAAAAACTTTTAAACCCGCCTTATCTGCCAAAGCTTTAACGTCAGTCTGGCCTAAATGCAGATGCCGGCCTTTCTTTTTGTCGGGCTGGGTCACAACAGCACAAATCTCATAGGGGCTCTTTATCAAAACCTCTAGCGAAGGAACAGCGAAATGCGCGCTACCAAAAAAGACTATTTTCATATTAAATATCCCGGTCCCAAAACCCAATGACGAATGAAGCCCCAATTACCCAATCCCCAATTGAATATTATAGCGGATCCACGTCCACGGTCACTATTATACCTGAATGCCGGAAATCTTTTAAATTATTTCTTAGAAAGGCGCAGGCCGCAAGAACCTTGCCCGAACGCAACAATACTTGCCAATAATAGTTACCCCGCAGTTTAGGAGGATTATACGGATTAACCGAAACAATTTCAACACTCTTGTCCCGGTCAGCTTCTTTAAGTTTGTTAAATAACAAAGTAGCTGCATCTTTAACCTTCTCTTCGGACTTACCGCGTAACTTTACAATAATCATATGCTTATACGGAGGAAAATCCAACTGCCTTCTTTGCTTCAATTCTTCTTCGTAAAATAAATTAATATCTTTTTTTAGCAGCGCCTGAAAACAATGGTGCGCAGGCGAAGCTGTCTGAATAAAGAATTTTTTCCCGGTAAGCCTCATTAGCCCGGACAACAGGCCAAAAACCTTTTCCGTAGCCCGGAAATCAACCCGGTTCAAAGCGTTATCTATTCCCAAAACTCCGATAAGGTCAAAATCCAGCCTCACCTGTTTAATAACAGCGCTGGTAGCTATGAATATATCCGCATTTTCCAAACTTGTATTTGCATCATCGATTATCTTAAGGCGCGCCTGCGGAAATATCCTGGCAAGCTCACTCTCTATCTTTTCCGTCCCGCTCCCTGAAAACTTGATATATCCGGAATTGCATTCCGGGCAGATTTTTGGGGCCTCGATTTTATAATTGCAATAATGGCAGCTGAGTAAATCGCCTTTAAAATGATACACCAAATTTATGTTGCAGCGAGGGCACTTAAGTATCTTACCGCAAGTCTGACAGGCGCAGGATGTGGCAAAACCCTTGCGATTAAGAAATAACAGCGTTTTCCCTTTATTATTCAGAACAGTATAAACAGCCTCTTCTAATAATCTGGACAAAACCGCTTTTTTATTCCTATCCTGAAAAGGCAGGCGGCGGGTATCGATAATTTTTATTTCGGGAAAATCTTTTCTTCGAGGGAGAACGATATAGCCGGATTTATTTTTCGCGCATAAATAAAAGCTTTCCAGGGAAGGCGAACCGCTTCCTAAAATAATACTGGCCTGACTTAATTTAGCCCGCAATAAAGCGACCTTGCGCGCGTGGTAATGGGGAACCTGATCCTGTTTATACACAAAATCATCTTCTTCGTCGATAATCACTAAACCCAAATCATCCACCGGAGCAAAAACCGCTGAGCGAGTGCCAAGAACAAGCTTTGCCCCGGATGAACTTAGCTTTAACCACTCTTTAAGCTCTTTGGGTTGCTTACGGAATAAAACTTGCGCCTCAACTCCCAAACGCTCCCTAAGGATACCCGCCGCCTTGCTTACTTCCAAGATATCAGGCAATAAAACTATTACTGATAGTTTTTTTTCTAAAGCCCCTTTAATCCTGGCGGCATAAATATCCCAACGCGCCTCTCCATCCAAATCATGAATTAAAAAAAGGGACGGTTCTATCTTTCCGGCAGCAGACTCATAAAAAATAGAAGCGCCCCCTTCTTTATCTGCTATTTTCCCTCTTCTTAAATCCTCAGGGATTGCCGTTTCAATCGCCTCTCCCCAAGAACAATAGTAATACTCGGCAATCTCCCGGGTAAGATTCAGCATATTCCTGGACAATATGGGAAAACTGTCGATTAACTCCAAAACTGGTTTTAAATTCTTTACTTCGCTTTTTTTAGATAAATCCACGACGTAGCCGGTTACACGCCTTGGCCCAAAACTTACCCAAACCCTTTTGCCAACCGCAATTTTGGAAACCAGGCTATCCGGAACAATATAATCGAATGGCCCGCTAACCGGCAGGCCAACCGCGACTTTAGCGTATAACATCGGAAATTTCCTTACAGCTGAACGGCCTCTTAATCTGCCGCATTGCGTTTCTGACTCTTTCAAGTTTATCAGGATGGGCTTTAAAATCCAAAACTATATCTTTAATTTCATAAACGTTTTGGGGAGCTAAACCAATGCCGTCCTGGGCCAAAGCTTCCACATTACCCTCTTCCTGGCCCGGTATTACCGAAATAAATACCGGAGCCAATTCCATATTGAGTATCTCGGCTATGGTAGAACCCCCGGGCTTAGTCAGGATAATATCGGAAACCGCCATCAATTCCTCGGCGTTATTCACGAATCCGAAAACTTTTGTATTCGGCAGATTTATTTTCTTCATTCTCGCAAAAAGTTTTTTGTTCGCCGCGCAAACGACCAAAACCTGGGAATCCCGATGTATCAACCTGCTAATCTTTTCAAGCGGGCCGGTGCCAAAAGAACCGGTCATAAGCAAAACCGTAAATTTATCCGCCGATATTCCGATTTTAGCTGCCAGGCCCGCGCGATCGAATTGTTTTAAAAACTTGATATCCGACGGTAATCCGCACACCTTTACCTTTTCATCCGGCACGCCTTCTTTAAGAAGCTTGTTTTTAGTAAAATCCGAAGCCACTATATATAAATCCGTGCCCTCCTGAATCCAAAAAGGATGCACGCCAAAATCAGTAATTATAGTCATAACAAAAGATTTTATTTTACCTTTACCTTTTAGATAAACCGCTATTTCCGAAGGCAGAAAATGCGTAGAGATAATGTAATCGGGGTTTTTACGGATTAAAAACGCGCTAAATTGACGGGTATTGACTTGATCGATTAAAAGCGCAATCATCCGGGTCAAAGGCCGGAACAAGCTGAATTCAGTCAACCAGAACGAAAAATGCCAGAGTGAAACCGCATACCTTACAAGAAATGTGTAACCTTTGGTATAGTCGAACCTGAACAAAGCATTTGTTTTATCCAATATATCGACTATTTCAATCTCGAGCTCCGGACGGTTCTCTTTAAGATAATTGTACACCGCTTCAGCAACCCTGCGGTGGCCTGCGCCGGCAGACGCGTAAGTAATTAGTATTTTCATCTTTAGTTAGGGACGGTTCTCAAACCAAGGCAAAACTGTCCCTACCTGGGGACACTTTTAGATTGAGTTGAGAACCGTCCCTGATTTAGCATAAGGAAGTTAGCCGCGCTTTTGAGGTTTTTAAAGATAAAATCCGGCTGAACTTCCCAATTTTTTTGATTCGCAAGTTTTTCTTTTCCCGAAAGGACAAGAATGGATTTACAGCCAGCGCGATTTGCGGTAATTACATCACGAATAGTATCGCCTATAAAAAATGAACGTGTAATATCGAACTTAAATTCCTTTGCCGCATTCTTTAACAACCCGGGCTTTGGCTTGCGGCAGGAACACCCGGCGTCTTTACGATGAATGCAATAATAAACTTTATCTATTTTACCGCCGGCTTCTTCTACTTCCAGAAGCATCTTGCGGGTAATAGCTTCAAGGGTGCGTTTGGCATATATGCCTCTTCCAACACCAGCCTGATTAGAAGCAATAAAGATTTTGAATCCGTTCTTGCTTAATTTGGCAATTGCAGATTTTGCGCCTGGCAAAAAACTAAACTTCTTAACCGAAGTAACGTATAACTTATCCCCCGGATACCTGTTAATTACTCCGTCTCTATCCAAAAACACTACTTTTTCCATACTCTTGCGCGTCATTGCAAAACTTTCTCGGACAGCGTGGCAAGCTTACCTCGGACAGCGTGGCAAGCTTATTTTTTGCATTTCCTTAAATTTAAGATAACTCAATATCTGATACAAAGAATCGAAATAAGCAATCACAAATCCATACATTCCATCTTTATACGCCTTCTTGCGCAGGTATCTTCTAAAGAACCTATCCACTGCGCGCCAGGCAGCCCAGATCAAAGTCATTTTTCTGCCGGTATTTATCCATTTCTTTGCCTCTAAAGTCGATTGCCGGTTGATGCTATTCAGGAAATGTTCTAAATCCGGATAACCCTTATGGACAATGTCGTTTTTTAAATGCCCGCATTTTCCGTCAATGATTGCCCGCGGATGGACTTCCGCTTCTTCATATTTGAATTTATCCTTTCTGAAAAGCCTTACCTTTGAAGCCGGATACCAACCTCCGTACTTCACCCAATATTTCCCGATAAAATTACGCAGAGGAATATCGTAAGCGACAAACTCGTCGAACTTAATCGCTTCCTCAATCTCATTTTTTAATTCCGGAGCCACTTTTTCATCGGCATCCAGGCTCAATACCCACAAGTTAGACGCCTGAGCATAGGCCCAATTCCTATGCTTACCTTCTATATCCATCTTACGGTGAAAGATCTTATTGGTGTAAATTTTGACGATCTCGATGGTTTTATCCGTACTCTCATCGTCAACTACAATAATTTCATTCGCCCATTTTACCGACTCAAGGCATTCGGCAATACAAGATTCCTCATTCTTTGTTATAATAACAACGGATAGATTAGCCATTAACATACTCCTTTACAGATTGAATGATATAATCTTGCTCTTCCCGGGATAACTCCGGATAAATCGGTAAAGTCAAAATCTGGCGCGCCGCAATTTCGGCTTCCGGTAAATCGCCTTTTTTATATCCTAAATACTTAAAACACTCCTGTAAATGCAGCGGGATTGGATAAAAAACCCGCGAATCAATTCCTTTCTGGCGCAAATATTCCAGTAAACCCTTGCTTTGTCCTTGGACCCGCAAAACATATTGGTGGTAAATATGAGTCGTAAAATCCGCGACAAACGGAACCTTGATAGGTAAACTAGCCAGGTTCCGGTTATAAAATTCAGCGATTTCCATTCTCTTGTTATTCCAGCCAGCAAGGTATTTTAGCTTAACGCCTAAAACCGCAGCCTGAAGCGAATCCAGGCGGTTATTCCGGCCTAAAATCAAATGGATGTAGTTATTTCTATTTCCCTGATTACGCAAAATCTTTATTTTTTCAGCTAAACTTTTATTATTGGTAAGGATCGCTCCGGCATCCCCAAAGGCCCCTAAATTCTTACCGGGATAAAAACTAACCGCTCCGCAATCCCCCAAGGTTCCGGACTTCTTACCTTTATATTCGGCCCCGAAACTTTGCGCCGCATCCTCCACAACTTTTAGTCCGTATTTACGCGCTAATTTCAAAATTCCGGACATATTCGCGCATTGGCCATAAAGATGCACCGGGATAACCGCTTTAATCTTAACCTTGCTTTTTCTCGCCAGAATCTTTCTAACGCTTTCGACCGAAATATTATAGGTATCTTTATCAATATCGGCAAAAACCGGAACCGCGCCGATAGCCGCCGCAGCTCCTGCCGTAGCGTAATAAGTAAATGCGGGGCAAATCACTCCCTCGCCGCTCTTAATACCCAAAGCCAGCAAAGCAAGGCTCAAGGCATCTGTTCCGTTGGATACCCCAATAGCGTATTTTACATTGCAATATTGCGCAACATGCCTTTCAAACCGCTCCACGCGTTCTCCAAGAATAAAACCGGCATGGTCAATCACCTCTTTAATCGCCGCATCCAATTCTCCCCTGATAGGAGCTATTTGCTTCTTTAAATCCAAGGCTGGTATTTTCATTGTTCCTCTTTCGTCAATGACGGAACACTACCGCAATAATCCCATTGCCGCCTCAAACACCGCGTCAACAGTTACCTGTTTTAAACACTCCTTATCCTTGCCGCAAACCGGAAGCTTGAAATCCCTGTAACACGGCCGGCATTCCACATCCCATTTTAATACCGGATGGTTCTTCTTATCGGGATACGGACCGTAAACCAACTCACTGACCGGGCCGAAAACCGAAACAGTTTTTACACCCAAAGCGCAAGCCATATGCATCGGGCCGCCATCATTGGATATTAAAAGATTAAGATTCCTGATTACTGCCGGAAGTATTTCTAACTTAACCTTACCGGTTAAATCTACCGGCTTATGGGCCATAGCATTAATAATTACTTCGGAAATTGGCTGCTCGGTTTCATCGCCTAAAACTATTATTTTTGCCTTAAATTCAGCAGCGAGCCTATCCGCCACCTGCGCAAACTTCAATGCCGGCCAGTGCTTATAAACGGCATCCTTTCCCCAACTTCCTCCTGCTCCGGCGGCAATTCCTATTACCAAATCTCCTTTTTCAATCCCCCTGGCCGCAAGCATATTTTGCGCCTTTGACTCGGCTTGGGCAGAAACCATCAGCTCCAAAGGCCTGTTTTTTGCTTCGAGCTGCAAAAAACGCAGCAAATCCAGATAGTATTCGACTACGTGTTTACCGCTATAAGAAACTAAATCTATTTTGTCCGTAAGGAATCCACCCCTATTTTTATAATTAAACCCTACGCGCTTACGGATACCTATAATTTTCGCAAATAAACTATAGCGATAGTCCAAGGAAAAGTCAAAGCAAATATTAAAGTTACATTTTTTAATCTCCCGCCCGAGTTTTAAGGCCTCTTTCAGCCCGGCAAAAAATGACTCTTGATATATCTTCTTGAGGTCGCCGCGGTTTAAACCGAAAAGCCGGTTGATTTTAAGGCTTGCTTCCAGTAATGGCCGCACTCTTCTATTGCACCAATACCCAATAAAACAATCCGGGTATTTTTCTCTCAGAGCACTTATTAACGGAGTGGTAAATAAAACATCCCCGATGCCAAAAGGATTAATAATCAATATCCTTTTATTTCCGCTACCTGTTGAAATCATCTTCGAATCTTTCTATATCGTCTTCACCAAGATAACTGCCGGTTTGAACTTCTACAATCTTTAAAGGCTCAGCCGAGGTATTCTGAAGCCGGTGCTTAGTCCTCTTAGGAATGTAAATACTCTCATTGCTACGCACAATTTTAGTTTTATTCCCGGCAGTAACTTTAGCCACGCCGGAAACAACCACCCAATGCTCAGCGCGTTTTTCATGGCGCTGCAAACTCAAACGCTTTCGCGGAAATATTTCAATAAGTTTAATCTTAAAACCCGGGCTATCCCTTAAAACAGTAAAAGTCCCCCACGGCCTTTTTTCAGTAAAATGGACTAAACGTTCCTTACGGTTGGTTGACTTTAAGATATCAACCACTTTCTTAACATCCTGGGTTTTTCCCCGGTCGCAAATCAAAAGCGCATCAGGTGTATCGGCGATAATCAGGTCTCTTACTCCGATTGCCGAAATGAGCCTATCAGCCTTACTAAAAATAGCTACTCCGCGGTTATCCAGATTACAGGTATCTGCCTGCGATATGTTCCCCGAATCATCCTTTGGGCTAACCTCAGCCAAAGCATCCCAGCTGCCTAGGTCTGTCCAGAAGAAATCAGCCGGGATTAGCGCGATTTTCCTGGAATACTCCATTATCCCGTAATCAACTGAAATTGGCTTAATCTCCGGCCATACCTTCTTAATATCTTTAACTGACCTGATAAAATTTAACTGCCTGGATAATTCCGGCAGATATTTACGCATCTCTTCCAGGAATACGCTCGCCTTCCAGATAAACATCCCGCTATTCCAGTAAAAACGCTTGTCTTTAAAATACTTTTTAGCGTTGCTTAAGGAAGGTTTCTCAAGAAAATCCTCAACCTTATAAGTCGATAGTCGATAGTCGATAGTCGATAGTCGTTCGGCAACCCTAATATAGCCATACGCTGTTGAAGGATTGCTTGGTTTTATTCCTATTGTAACCAGGAAATTATCTTTAGCGCAAGCAATTGCTTTTTTGATAGCCTTCTTAAAATTAGAAATATTCTTAATGTAATGATCCGCCGGTAAAACCACCAAAACAGCTTTCTTATCAAACCGCGAGATTAATTCCGCGCAAAGCCCGATAGCCGGCGCGGTATTTTTACCAAGCGGCTCCAAAATTATATTCTTATCCGGAATGCCGAATTTAGCGACCTGCGCCTTAACCTCATAAAAATAAATATTATTCGTAATGATAAAGGTATTCTTCGGGCTAACGACGCCTTTTAAACGCTGGATAGCCGACTCTAACAGGCTCGCCTCTCCGATTAAACGCATAAATTGCTTTGGCTCAAGTTCACGTGAAAACGGCCAAAACCTGCTCCCTACTCCGCCAGCCAAGATTACGGCATAGACCATCAAATATTACCCTCCAGAATATCTACTAAAACGATTTCATCCATCTCCTTTAGAACGCTTAGTATGCTTCTTTTTAATTTAGGAGTGAACACGCAGGAAAAGAAAAATTTTATTTTTTCCATCTCACCTTTATCAAGCAAGGCGTTTAAAATTCGGATTGCAGCATCTTAATCCTTAATACGCTTATCTTCGCTCTTTCTTTCTTTCTTTCTTTTGACACAATTAGTTTATGTAAAGCGAAAACTGCCGGATGGGGCAGATTAATTCTTAAACTGCCAATTTTAACATTAATAAGCTTACTTGTAAGCAAGTTAAGATATCTAAGCCTCTGGGCGTTAACACCAAGTTCGGGTAATTTAAACGGCTGGTCTAAACCTGCTCCTTTTTCCGAAACTAAAAATTCCAAAACAAGATCAGGATGCTCTAATTTTATATATCCTTGCGGCCCCTTAAAACCAAGGATAAAACCAAGATCTTTCAATAAATCTTCCAAATCAACCTTGGCTTTTATACCTAATGGCAATGGAACAAGCAAATCAACATCTCTAGTTGTTATAGAGGTGACATACTTTGACCCGGAGAAATATTCCTTATAGAAGGGAATGCACCAGCTTCCAACAAGAACCAGATTTTTTAACGCCCCCACTTTATCTAATCTGCTTAAAACCTCAATGCACAAATCATACTGACTGTTTTCCACGCAAAGAACTCCTCAAAAACTTGATTTGTTTTCGTAATTTGGATAAATATCCCCTGTATTTAGTTCTATAAAATTTCACATCTTTATAGCGTTTAATTTCAACAGGAGACAACTTTCCTTTATAGCGAAATTTAACTTTCCCATTCTCTCTTGAAATAACATAAAAATATTCATGCCCCTTGACCTTTTTCTTTATTAGGCTGCCTTTTGGCAGCTTAGCTAACTCCCTTAAATAATCTTTTTCCATTTGAAGGGAATTATTTAACTCTTCTCTTAACACATTCTTGATCGTACCCATCGCCTTAGCCTCCTGATATGAATATCAAGAGTATTTTATAATATTCAGCCTTAAAATACAACAAAAAAGTTACCATACAAAAATCAAAACTACATACTTTGTATGGTAACTTTAAGTGTGCCCAAATCCACTCTCCTAATGTCCCTAACTAGAATTCTTATACAAATACAAATAATTAACAAATACGTTAACTATCTGCACTTAGCCCATATCAAATCTATCGAATTAATTTCTTATTAATTATCTCAATTATTTCTTCTGTGGCTATATCTTCCAATCTACTCTTCTCAATCACCATATGCCCCTTACCCCATGGCCCCCAGCGGCGGGCGGTTTTACCCGCTAAATCATTCCTAAAAAGCGCTAACACAGGCGTCCCTACTGCCGCGGCCAGATGCATCGGCCCGCTGTCGCAAGAGATAAGCAGCTTGCTTTGCCTTAGAATCTGCGCTAATTCAACCAAAGAAGTCTTGTTAACCAAATTAATCACATTCTTTCCTAAATTGTCAAACTCTTTTCTGTCGTCCTTTTCCCTTCCCACAACTATCAATTTAGCGCCAAAATCTTGCGCTAATCGCCTTATTAACTCCTGAAACTTCTCAACCGGCCACTGCTTCAGGCTATCGCTAGTAAAAGGATGAATAGCAATTGCTCCGGAATACTCAGGTTTATTATGCTGTGGCAGCCTGCCTAAGCGAATCGCTTTATCGACAGTCCTTGCGTCAATCAAACCAACCAAGTCCAGATTACACTCCACCTCATGCTTAAGGCCTAAATTTTTATTATCTTGCATTTTATGGGTCAATAAAATGCCCCATTTCTTGTTATAACCAACACGTTTGGGGATACCTGCCCAAAAACAAGCCCAGTGAGCTTCTTTCGCAGGATTCAAAACAACGCAAAGATCGAATTTCTGTTTCCTTAAGTTCTTTTTGAAATCATCATCCCAAATCGCTACTTTATCAGCGCATTCAATACACTCGGCTAATTCTTTGTTCGCAAAGCTAACTGCTAAAGTAAGCTGTGAACCGGGAAATGACTCTTTTAGCGCCCGGAAAGCCGGAATATTAAGCAAGAATTCCCCAAACCTGTCATTACGTATAACCAAGATATTTTTAATCATTTATCTCTTCAGAAAACACTTCTTTCTGAAACAAATAAGCTGTCAAAAAAATAAAAATGCCTGCGAAATGAATCATAAACCTGGTTAACTCCTTTTCGACATGAAAACAGAGGTCGGAGGAAGTCGTAAGGAATAGCGCGCACGAATAAAAAAGCAATGCGAGAAAAACAAAAGAAACCGCATATTTTAAAATTCCATCCGAAAACATCTTCCTCTTCCATATAAATACTGAGATAACTATAATCCAAAGGATGTTCCATTTTTTAGGATTAAATACTTCTCTCTGTAATTCAAATAATAAAATCGGAGAATCTCTTAGGTTTTTCAGAAATTTGCCTGCTGTCAGCACCTTAAGATTAATATCGGAGTTTATCAGTCCCTTATGACACTTAAAAACCAGCCACGGAGAAACAACCAATAAAATAATCAAACAAGCCAAAATCGCCTGCCGCAACAGTATATATCTTTCCTTAGAGCAGGCTATCTTAGCGGCTAGGATTATAAAAAAAACTGCTAGAAATACAAGGGCCTCGTTTTTTATCCATACCGATACTCCGAACAATAAAGCCGAATTGACCAGAAACGCGCTTTTCTTATCCCGTAAGTAGAGAATAAAATAGATAAAGGCGCTGGTTATGCACGCCCCTAATACCAAATCCGCATAAACAATAGCAGCATACCTTGTCAGTTGAGGTATTGTCCCAAGGAAAAATACGGCGATAAGCGAATATTTCCGGCTAAAGAATTTAGTTAGCAGCGCGTAGAACAAACCGAGAAACATTATATAGACAACCGGCATAATTTTTGTAATTAAAACGTCGTTAAATCCGATAAAACGGTAGATCCAGGTCATATAAAATGGCAATAACAAAGGGTAGTCAAGATGCCAAACACTATATTCGCTCAAATTGAAGAAATTACCCGGGATTCCTTCGTTGAGGTAGAAAATTTTGGCTTTAAGCGAAAAATTTGCCACCGAGTCAAAAGCTTGCACGGGCATAGGAAGAATATGGAGAATAATCCAAAAGATTTGGATAAATAATCCCAAGATAACCAACCTTTCAATCCAATCAAGAGGCTTGCCATCTATACTTGTCACGATTTCTTTAGCGGATTTTAAGTATAGATAAATAAAAAGGCCTAAACCCATAGAAACTACTATTGCGATAAGCTGAGCGTTGCTTCTTACGGATACAAGATAAAAAATAAACTGGAGGTAACTTATAATGCCCAAGCCGACAAAGAAAGAGAAGGTTATAAACTCTATCCGTGAGTAGCGATATTTAAAAAGCAAACCGAGCAATAAAACCAAATCCATACCCAATATTTCAATAGAAGCCAATCCCAAACAAAAAATCATCCTTGCGATCCCTTCTTTTTAAAAATAACTTCCGCATCATTTACCTTTTTTAACACGCCATAGCCGCCTGGGACAACTTCATTAGACTTATAAAGCAAAACGAATTCCGGATCAAACGGATCCATTATTGCCGGCCAAAGCATATATCTTGCCCGGACCATATCAAGTCCTTCTATCCCTACGAATTTATAAGTCTTTCCAGCAGGGATTTGCTCTTTACAATAATCAACGAAGTCATACAAATCTTGACCCATTATGAAACGTTTTCTCTCCGCGTCATTATGGGTATAGAGAAACTTGAGCTGGATGTATTCCCCTCTCTTATTCTGCTTGATTAAAAAAACAACCCAGAGTATCAGCCATAGAAAAACAACTAATAAATATATATTTTTTTTAACCAGGAGGTTTTTAAATTTCATTAATTTAATCCTGCTTATTCTTAATACCCATTAAACTTATCAAAAAGGAGGAAAATACCACTTGTATCCCGATAAGAATAATCGTAAAGGCGAATAATTCCTTGCGTCCTTGCTCCAGCGGCCCCAGAAAAAACCAAGCCTTAACAATAGAAAACACTATCAAGATCCCTAAAATAATTAACAAGCTTCCAAGCAATATTCCCTTCTCCAAGTTGAAAGTTTTATAGAATTTCAGAAAGAAGCTGTTTTTTGTCAAGAATCCTTCGGTTAGAGCGTAGGTTTTAGCAAAAAATCCCAAGCTTATAAGCTGAAATCCGAATAAAACAGACATACTAAAGAATATCATTGAGTGAAACTCGAATTTATGGTTAAACAATATAAAAGGCCCATTCAAAGATAAACACATCCCCGCAAATCCTGTCAAAAACACCAATCCGCCGGGAATAAAGAATAGATAATTAGGGCAATACATTAGCATAAACCTCAGGCTTCTCCAGCCATCCCTAAATGTCCTAAGCTTTGATTCTCCTTTTCTTAAATATAAATCAACGGGAACTTCCATTCTTCTCAGATTAAATCCCGATGCTTTTATAATAAGCTCTAAAGCATATTCCATACCGCAACTTATCGGCCTTATCTTTTCATAAGCTTCTTTTGTAAATGCTTTCATACCGCAATACACGTCGGAAAAACCGGATTTAAAAAATATATTTAGAATGAAAGAAAGCATAGGGTTTCCAAAATATCTATGTAAAAATGGCATAGCCCCATTATGTATTTTTCCCTTTGTCCGGCTCCCATTTATAAACTCATATCCTTGCCTTAAAGGTTTAACAAATTTCATAATATCCAAAAAATCATAGGTATCATCGGAATCCCCTATAATAATGTACTTACCCTTTGCCACAGAAATACCTAATTGATAGGCGCAGCCATACCCTTTCATCTTTTGCACAACCACATAGGCCCCTTCTTTTTTGGCTATCTCTACCGATTTATCTGTTGAGCCATTATCTGAAACAATAACCTCGCCTTTTATCCCGCTTTCCCGGATAGCCCTAAATGCCTTTTCAACACAAACACCTATGGTTTTCTCTTCATTCAGGCATGGCATAACAATAGAAATCTCGATAGGACTAGAATTATAATCTTTAACTGTTTGCATAGAATCCTCCGCGCTTTAAAGCCAAAGACAGCCCAACCAGATACCAAAACATTACTGCCACACGGGAGTAGTAAAGGCTGGATTCTGTAAGGCCGTTAACCAAAAATGCGATAAAACAAGCTATCAAAGATATAGAAATGATTTTCAGGTAATCATCCTTAGAACTCCTGTAGTATCTTATGAGCTCTCTAAAAAGCAGCCACAAAAACCATACAAAAATACCCAAACCAACCAACCCCATCTCCCCTGCCATTTGAAAATAATTGCTCTGCGCGTAAGCAGTATCCTGAGTATGCGCGTATTTTTCCGCTTCGGCGGTCTTATATTTAGCATAATTTTTCGCGTAAGTATTCACTCCCACTCCGATAACAGGATGATGGCTGACCATATTTGCGGCGTTCATATACATACTGAGCCTGTCCTCATTAAAAAGAAAAACTAAAGGATTATAATTCGAGTTAGCCGCCCAACTTTTGATATTTTTCGGCATAACAACCGGATAAATCAGGAAAATTGCCGCGAGAATAGTTATCAGAATTTTATGCCTGCGGACAATAGCTAAAAATAACACGCTAAAAAATAAACCTAAACCTGAACCGCGGGAAAGCGTAATATAAATACCCGCTGCCGCCAGCAAAGAAACTATACCCCAAGATACCCTTTCTCTTCCTTTATAATAATAAAGAAAAAGGCCGATTGCGATAGGCGCCAACAACCCAAGATAGATACCCATTACGTTGGGATTTGGAAAAGGCCCGGTGGGACGGACCAGATTAATCAGGCACGATTGGATTGCCTCTCCTCTGACAAAATCCCATCCAAGCCTAAGCTGCCAAAGACCGTCAACACTGACTAAAATAATCCCCGCCACAATCCCTAGAACTATTCTCTTAATATGTTCTACTCCGCGGATCTCTTCGGCGCAAATTAGAAAGATTAATCCGCTTTTCAATAATTTGATTATACCCTGAAAACTGGTTGAATAACTGACAGAATTCCTGAATGAAATAAACGCGATTACCAAAAATAACAAGAAGGGCAAAAGCAAAACATTATCCGTAAATATACGCTCCCGCTTAATAATCTTTTTGGCAAAAAAAGCAAACGCCAGAAACCCCAGGAAGGTATTGGATAAACCGATAGAAATAGCCACTGAAAACGGTATTATTACAATCGACCAATAACTAATGAATTCCAAAATGCTGACCATAAAAACTCCTCCCAAATTAATTTTTCGTTAAGCGCAGCCTAACAAGACACCACAATGCCCCTACTCCGTCTTTCCAGCCGATTTTCTTGCCTTCATTATAAGAACGGCCTTTGTAAGATATAGGAATTTCGACTATCTTATAACCTTTCTTAAGTATTTTCGCCGTGATCTCCGGCTCTATCTCAAACCTTTTCGCCTGGAGATTCAATTCTTTCGCCAAATCCAGCCTTATGAGCTTATAACAGGTCTCCATATCCGTCAGGGACGCTCCAAAGAGAATATTCGTGAAAGAAGTAAGGAAACTGTTAACCAAATAATGCCAAAAAGAAGTAACCTTCCAACTCTGCTTAAAACGCGAACCATAGACTACCGGCAGGTTATTTTTCACGGCGCAATCAACCAATTTAACGCAGTCTTGCGGGTCATATTCCAAATCCGCGTCCTGCACAATCACGTATTCTCCCGAAGCCTGCGAAAGCCCGGTTACAACCGCAGCGCCCTTACCCCTATTAGTGCTATGATGAATGACTTTAAGGTTCGGATATTGCAGGCCTCTCAAAATACTGCCGGAACCATCCGTTGAGCTATCATCAACCACAATGATTTCCTTATCGATACTTACCGAATTAATCTTATCGATAACCTGGCTTATAGTCGCCTCTTCATTGTAAACCGGAACGATCACAGAAAGCTTAGGCATTTTTATTCTCCATTTACAAGGGTATAATCATAACGCATAGATTGAGCATCCCAGGTAATACTTAAATCGAGCGGCAACGGTTTTGCTCCATTTTTACAAACATAATCCCCAGCCAGAATAAACCTAATCGCATTTTCATCAAATTTTCCCTTTTCCGGAACAACCAAACGCAAATCAGGGCAAAACCCGCCTTTTTGCGCTAATAAATGTATTTTGCCTCTTAAATCATTTAAAAATTTATAACTCGGGCCATACTGGCACCAATGCCCGCCTGCTCCATCGAGGAAACATAATACAACAATCGTAAGCGCAATTGTAGCAATAATAGATATGACTACCCCAATCCTCATTATTCTGTATCGCCAGAATTTCCATGCCCCGTAAGCGGTTATAATCGCATGGCAGGGGAAAAGCACAATCAGATAATGCAAAGGAGTGCGCACGCTGAAAACAAGATACCCCAAGGTTATTACTACCACAAGAAAACCGGATATCTGCAAAGGCAACGGTTCAGTATCGCTGTCTTTCCTAAAGAGACTCTTCTCCTTTACAAGAAATTTGACATAAGAGAAAAAACCGTAAATAAATAATGCGGGAATTATATATGTGAATACATATATAATTAAACCGAAAACCCCCAAAGAATGGCTTAAAACCTTTAAGAAATCCTGCCTAAACAATCTTCTAAAGAAATCAATCGAAGTAAACCACACATGAGAACGAAAGATGTTCCACGGGACTTGATTACGCCCTTGAGCGTGAGCAAAAACCTTCCTTATTTCTCCCTCTACAAAAAGATGGTAAAGATAAGGCAAAAATATGACCAGAAGCAGAATACCGGCCAATATAAGATGTTTCTTATTAATCATTCCCTTATATTTAAAACCCAAAATCAAAATTGCCGGAAACAGAAAAAATCCCGACATATGTATCTGCGATGCTAAGCCCGCAATCAAGACCAACATAATAAAATATACCGGGTTTTCCTCTTTGACGAATTTATAAAAACAAAAATGGAAGAAAACCATAAACAAAGGCAGAGCGCACTGGGCCCAAATATTGCTGGAATACATAATAAAAGCGGGAGAAAAAGCCAACAATAGAGACGATAAAACCGCATACCCCGCAGGCAAAAACAAACAAAAATAACGCATCGCCAAAGCCAATGCTAGGAGATTCAGGATAGTAAAAAACGCGGTTAAGAAATAGGGATCATTGGAAAAATAAGTAAGCGCTCCCATAAGATAAATAAAATAAGGAGGATTGCTAAACTTTACTCCGGAGTCCATACCGTGCGTAATCAAAAAATGATGCGCCCGGGCGTCATTGCCCAACAAGATAGCGCCAAGCTGGTCATTGTTGAACTCAAAGAATGATAAATGATAAAAACGTATACACAAGGCTGCGGTAAAAATAAGGGCCAGACAAAAAAACAATAAGGCCGGCCTCTTGTCTTTCATAAAACAGCTATCGCGCATGTTGTAATCCCCCTCTTACATATGCATAAAACCATTATTTCGGCACATCCCGCAAATCGTGGTTGCCCGATGTTTGTTATTCAATATCTCTTTCCTTGCGGAAATAAATCTGGGATTATTCCAGATATATTTAATCGAATCTTTCCGGGCATCGCCAAAATTATATTTTTCTCCATAAACCGCGCAACAAGGAAAAACCAACCCATTCCAATTAATGGTTATCTCCTGCCAAGGCTTTCTACAGGTCTTGATTATTTTTTTGGCCGCGCAATTTGCCTTATCATAAGCGCTATATTCGGGATTATCCGGTATCCAATTCTTATCGCGCTCTATTACTTCTTTATGCGACTTTAATATTTCATCTTTCATAGATGTGCGCATAAGGCCGATGCGAAAATCAACTCCTATTTCTTTAGCCATTGCCTTGGCTTTCTCAATTTCGCGCTCATTATGTCTGAATACCAGGAAATTCCAGACAATACGGGTATCTTTCGCCAATTCTTTTTTCTTCCTTGCCAAAAGGCGCAAATTTCGCAGAACTAAATCAAAATCTCCTCCCACGCGGTATTTCCCATAAGTATCCCTACTGGCTCCATCGCAAGAAACGATAATTTCATCTATCCCGGAACCAATTAATTCCGTCAGCAGATTTTCATCAAGAATATTCAAATTCGTGCTGGTTACAATATGGATGGTTTCATCCGTTTCTTTTATATACCTGATAATACTAATAAGGCCTTTATTTAAAAGCGGCTCACCCCAACTGTATAGGTTAACGGAAGTAATTGAATTCTTGAGCTGGATGAATATACGCTTAAAGAAATCTAACTCCATAAACCCCTTCGCCATATCCGGCTCCCCTAAACCAGTCGGGCATAGGGGGCATTTAAGATTGCAAACATTACCCGGCTCGACATTAAGGATAAAAGGCATAACCGGCAGCCTGCTAAATCTTAGGAACTTCAATATTTTAGATTTCCTCTTCTTCGTCAGAAACATACTTTAATATTTTACCTTATAGATATGCGCCAAAGAGTTTTTAAATACCTGCGTGAACAACTCCGGATGCGCCAGCGCCCATTCGTCTTCAATCGGGAATTTAGCAGGATCCTCCGACTCCCTGTTCTCAGGAAATGGAAGCGCGATAAATAGATATCCGATCCGCTCTTTTTTTAAGTTTTCCTTCCAAGACGAAAAGTCTTTTACCTTACGATACAACCCATCAAGCTTATTATAAGGAGCAAAATCCTTTTCGTTTACCGAAACATATTTTACCGTATTTTTAAGCCTTGTTCCGAACAATGGATAGAATTCCAAACGCCCGGTGTAAGCAACACGCGAGCCGGTTTTAGTTAATTCATTGAGCTTTTGCCAACCTCTAGCTATATCTATCTGCCAAGCCTCTCTCCTGCTAAAAGTAGAAGGATACCGCCCAAACTCCTCTCTGTCATATTTACTGTTAAAATAACCCAACAGTAACGCTCCTAGTATCAAAAAGGCTGCTAAGGCTTTATTAAAAATACGGCGCCTATAAAAAGCTGCGAGCCGTTTCTTGAATAAAACCATAGCAGTAAATAAAATAGCTACTAACGCAAGCGAAGTAACAAACTCATTTCGATGCGCCAATTCAGAAGCCGAGACCAAAATACAGATAAAAGAAACCGGGTAGAAATATTTTTCGCCGCGCGGGATTAGATTTATGAAAATAACAGCAGTTACCAATCCTATGCTTATAAAAGGAAATAGATACCTTACTACATAGATGTTAATGAAAAAACTATATAATACAACCATCGTAACGGGAACCATAAAAAGCACAAAATATTCTCCCCAAGGCACGGCCTTCTTTTTTATTTGCCTGTAAAAAATAAACGGGACAAGCATACCCGGTAAAATCAACCCGAGAAGCTGCACACCCAATCCTTCCGCAAACAAAATTCTAGTAAAATCAAATTTGTCTCCTGAAGCAATCGTAGCTTTATAAACGACATTATCCACTATGCCTTTAAAAACAGTTACGCCAAGAATTCTCAAATCTACCGGGAAAAACGGATTTCCCGCAAATACAAGATTCCTTAAATAGGTAAACCCTCCAAACAAAAATATCATAAAGGCGATACTGCCAAGCATAAGGTTAATTTTAGCTGTTTGGGCCTTAAACACCCTGGAAGATTTATAAAATACATAATAAAAGAATGGAAACGCGGCCGCAAACCAAACGATATTGATAATTTTAGTTCCCAGAAAGAGCCCCACGGAAATGCCAAATAATATAGCGTTCTTAAAATTAAACCCTTCCTTAAGCAGTAAAATGGCATAAATCATCAATAAAAACAAAACAGCGCAAATTACGTCTATTTGTGAAGCTGTTCTAAGTTGTTTAAAAATATTGGGAATAAGCGCCCACAAAAACCCGGATAAGAGGGCCATTTCGCTCTTTATCCCGTATTTCCTAAGAATAGCAAATATAACCATTATGCCGGTTAGATAAAACGGTAACTCTCCTATATCTGCCAAAAAAGCATTCCTAAGCGGGAGCATAAGCCAGGCAAAGAATAGTTGCGCGTTAATAGGATAAAATGAAACCGCGCTGGTCTCCAGGGCTTTTGAAAATACCATAGGCATAGAACCGAATATACAGGCAGGGTTAGCTAAATTTCCATTCTTAATCCATACGGCCGGGAAAGCAAGATGATACTGCAGGCTATCGGGAGAAATCGGAGGATTGACTAAATTAATAAAAACCTTAACTAAAGAAAAACAAATAAAAATAGAAAAAGCGAGCAGGATTAAATTGCTTTTGATAAAAGGCTCGATATCGGGTTTGGCAGGAAATAAAACAGGCTTCTTACGGTAAGCTAGCATTGTTACCGCAAGAAGCAGCATATTCGCCAAGAAAACATTCGGAAAATAAAACAGGCCCAAGCTGCCTAAAATAAGTTCCGTTAGAACTATCTGGGCAAAGAATAATATAAAAACCGTAAGCGCGCAATCACAGAATCCTTTAACCCCAAAAAAATTCTTAGTAAGAATTACGGAGTTTAAAATTACCGCTAAATTAATTAAAATCAACATTAACATTTATTCACCTTACCAAAAAACTTCACCCTCAAAATAGCCAAAATCGCCGGAATAATATCGAACATTCTGATGGTTTTACCCTCTTTATGCGTACGGGGCTTATAGCTTATCGGAACCTCTCCGATTTTATAATCCCTTTTACAAAGCATACTAACCAATTCAAACGCGAGGGCCTGTCCATTAGACTGACAATCTATTTTCTTTAAAACCTCCGTTTTAATTAAATTAGTCCCTATAATATCTGTAAAATTCTTCCGGTATAACAAATTTATCATAGAAGTCGCTATAATCGTGCCCAGCCAAAAAGGCCTTTCTCTAATCAATGCCCGGATAGAAACGCCCTTTCTATCCGCTAAACGCGAACCAAAAACAACATCCAAACCTTCATTCTCTATTTTTTCCATCATTTTCAAGACATCTTCCATCTTGTATTCCAAATCCGCTCCAGGCCCGTAAACATAATCACCTTGCGCCAGGCACATTCCTTCCCAACCCGAATATCCGGCACCCATATTCTTAGAATGGAGAATTATTTTAAGCTCCTTATCGCCTTTTAAACCCTCCAATATTTCTTTTGTGCCATCAGTCGAGCAGTTATCTATAACGATAATTTCCTTATCAATGTTTATCGCCCTGGCTTCCTCAATTGCTTTAAGGATAGTCGACTTCTCATTGAAACAATTGATAAGAATAGTCAGTTTCATATATCTCTTAAGAAATCTTCAATAGTTTTATTTATATAACACAGCATCGGTTTGGTTAGGCCCGGATAAACTCCGAGCCAAAAAAGATTGTTCATCACCAAATCAGTATTTTTTAAATTCCCCGCCACCCTATACTTTATATTCTTATAAGCTGGCTGCTTAAGCAAGTTCCCTCCGAATAACATCCGCGTAGCTATTTTTTTATTCTCTAAATAACTGACAATATCCGTTCGATTAAATGGAGCTGTATCTCTTACTAAAACCGGAAAACCGAACCAGCTCGGATCAGAATGTTCTTCTGCCTGCGGCAATATAAAATAATCGCCGTATTTTTCAAAAACTTTATAAAGGAATCTAAAATTATTTTTCCTCGCTTCGATAAACCGGGGCAATTTTTCTAACTGCGCGCACCCGATAGCCGCTTGCATATCGGTAACCCTTAAATTATATCCTATATGCGAATACACATATTTATGGTCATAACCATATGGCAAATCACCAAATTTCTGAGAGAATCTCTTTCCGCAAGCGTTATCGCGCCCGGTTTCACAATGACAATCCCGTCCCCAATCACGAAAAGACATAACGATTTTCTTAAGAAGCGGATTCTCCGTTAAAACCGCTCCTCCCTCTCCCATAGTCATATGATGACTCGGGAAAAAACTACAAGTAGAGATATCGCCGAATGTTCCGGCATATTTTCCTCTATATCTAGACCCGAGGCTATCGCAATTGTCCTCGATCCACCACAATTTATGCTTTTTAACTATTTTTTTAACCTTGTCTATGTTTATGGGGTTACCCAGGGTATGCGCGGTAAAAATTGCTTTCGTCTTTCTAGTAATAGCTTTTTCTATTTTCTCTGCCTGAATATTATAATTCCCCAGCTCCACATCGATAAATACCGGAACAAGATTGTTCTGGATTACCGGGTTAAGCGTAGTCGGAAAACCGCAGGCAGTAGTAATCACCTCGTCTCCCGGCCTTAAGCGCCTTTCTTTTAATAATGGCGAGGTTAACGCGCTTAAAGCCAAAAGGTTTGCCGAAGAGCCGGAGTTTACCAGCAGACAATACTTTATACCCAGGAAATCCGCCAGCCTGGCTTCAAATTCTTTAGCGTATCTTCCGGCGGTAATCCAGAAATCCAAAGAAGCATCCACGAGATTAACCATCTCACTTGCGTCAAAAACCCTTCCTGCGTAATTAATATAGCTTACTGAAGGAACGAAGCTCCTTATAAATGATTGCTTATGGTATTTTCTAACCTTGGCAAAAATCTCTTTTCTCAACCTCTTCTCTCTATCCATATTATTGATAAATACTTATTATTTCATTCTTTAATTTAAACACCCGCCTGATCTGCCGGATTATCTCCTCCTGATACCCGTATGTTGATACCAATATAGGCAAACTTTCACCGCGTATTTCTGCCGGCGGTTTTATACTTATACCGCGCAGCTTCTTTCCGGCGTACCTCAGGTTTGAATCGACGAAAAATGATATTTTTGATAAATCAAGGGCTGAACCAATCAATCTCTGGGTATGGGTGCCTGCGCCCCAAACAATAATTTTATTCCTGCCGGACAGTTTACTATGAATGGCTCTTCTAACCCTTAGATCAAGTTTTGAACAGCCGGCAATATAGCTTTTTATCTTTCTTGCGCTGATATTATCCTTAACGGTTTTTATATCGCTCTTGCCTGTTTTTTTCAAAAGGACAAAAAGCACAGGATCAATGTTCTTTCTCGCCTTATTTTCATTCCTCTTTACCGCTGCTATCGAAAATGAGAATCTCGAAGCCAAATTCCCGATTGAATACCTGGAAAAATAATTGATATGTTCGATACTAAACTGCTGGAATGGCGGGTATATGTATTTGTCAAACCGCTCTGTATCAGGCACCTCTAAAAATACTAATCCGTTTTCATCTAATAAATTATGTATTTTTTGCATCGGCGCCTTGAGATCTACCAAGTGCTCAAACACAGACGATAGAATCACTAACCCGAATTTTTCCTTGCCTTTATAGCTTGCTATGTTGTTAGAGGTAACATTAATACCGTATATCTTTTTAGCCGCTTTTGCGCATGAAGGCGACGGATCAATACCCTCTAAATCGCGATACCCGCGTGTTTTAAGCACCGATAGCAGGGCGCCTGTCGAACAACCGATATCCAATATTTTTGCGCATGGATGCTTTATATGAGGAATCAAAAAATTCACTATTTTCCTAAAATGGGCCATGTTCTCGGCTGGCACGGCTCCGGAATTATTATTGAATTCATATTTAGACATCCGCGCATAGTAATTATCGAATTCCGCCTGCGGAGGGATATTGTCAGCGTAAATGAAACCGCATTTTTTGCATACGGCGACATTATATTTTTCCATCAGCGAGATTTCATTATTACGGAAATTCTGCACATAAAGCTGCCTTTTTTGAGCACAGCCGCAAACCGGACAATCTCTGGACACCTCTAATTGCCCTCCTGTATAAATATATTTTCTTTAAATTCTTTTCTATCCAGAAAAGGGGACATATCCTCAAGCCGGCTTGAAACTATCTTGCCGTTATCCAGCTTACTGGAGGAAAGCCGGGGAGCGAATTTATAATCCGTTTCAAGCATAACTTCGCACAAAATCGCGCCTTCCGAATTTATTATCTTAAGAATCTTTTCAGCCATGCCCTTATGGGTTGTAATTTTTGCGGCCTTAATTCCAAAAGCGCCGGCCACTTTCACAAAAGAAGGAAAACTGACCCCTGATTTTTTATCGCATCCCACATATGGCGGGCCAAAAAAATTCTCCTGCGTCTGCTTTATCGAACTGTATCCGCCATTATTCAATACAAATATCTTAATCGGCAGTTTATTATATTTTATGGTCTGTAATTCCTGTATATTCATCTGGATACTGCCATCTCCGGCTATGCAGATTATATCCCTATTCCCATTGCCTATACATGCCCCTATGGAAGCCGGCAAATCATACCCCATTGCAGCACAACCTGAATTCCATATTACCCGCTGTTTGTCTTTAACTATACCTGCCTGGAATAGAACTACGGATGGAGTCGCGTTTGCGGTAACAATCGTCTCTCCGGGCCTGGCTAATTCGGTAAGAACCCGCATAAAATAATAAGGATTGACCGAAGCAGACCTGCTGTATTCCGGAAGCACTACCGGATACTTATCCCTCCTTTTGCTGCACCACAACAACCAATCCTTGCAGTCAAAGCCGGAAATTTTATATTGCAAAAATTTGCTTAAGAAAAGCCCGGCATCGCAGTTAATGGCAATATCCGGTTTAATTGTCGGTTTTTTTAGCTCTGCCGAATCTATATCCACAACAACTTTCTTTGCAGCATGCGCGAACGACTGCCAATTATAGCTAACCTGCCTTATATTATTCCTTGTCCCCAGGCATAAAACGAGGTCGGAATTCTGCAAAGCGAAATTTCCCGCACGGCTGCCTAACGTTCCTATCCTGCCGATAAAATACGGATTATCGGAAGGCACTAAATCAAAACCGTTAAAAGTAGATAAAACGGGAACCTTTAATTTGCGGATTAGAGCCAGTAAAAATTCCCTCGCCCCTGCTATCCGTATTCCATTACCGGCAACTATGACCGGCCTTTTTGATTTCTCAAGCAATTCGAGAAAATGCCGTATTTTACCGTCAATATTATCTGGTTCCCGCCTAAGGATAATACCGGATCCGATTAGATTATTTTCTTCTATAACTGCTCCCTGAATATCCAAGGGAATATCCAACCACACCGGCCCCGGCCTTCCGGTAGCCGCTAGGTTAATTGCCTTATCCAATAATTTCCTTATATCTTCGGCTTTCCTGACCGTAGCGGCGAATTTTGTCAATGGCCTGACAACACTTACTATATCCACTTCCTGGTCGCCTAACTGTCTTAATCTAATATTTGGACAGGAAGCAATCGTAGTTTCGGATTTTACCTGTCCGGATATATATAACACCGGAACTGAATCCGTCCATTGCCCCATAACGCCGGTTAACGTATTCAATCCCCCCGGTCCCGTAGTTACATTGACAACGGCGAGTTTGCCGCTTACCCTGGCATAGCCTTCCGCGGCTATAGCGCAAGCCTGCTCATGATGCATAAAAATACACTTGAGAAGCTTATTCTTCCCGAATGAATTATTTAAATGCATTGCGCCGCCGCCGGTAACCATAAAAACGCGCCTAACTCCGTATTTCGTCAGGTACCTGGCGATATAATCGGAAACCTTGATTTTCATTCTTCCTGCTATAATCCTCGGCTGTATATTGTATTCTTCAAACCTTCATTGTTGGCATAGGGGCTGTCGATCATATCAATCTTTATCGGTTCGTCCTTCTTGCAGGGCTTTAACAAAACTTCTCCGCTCATCAATTCCCTGCAGGAAATCTGGCCTTTTTGCAAAGGTATAGCCAGATACACATCCTGCTCCATATCTTCATGATGGAAGATATGCCCCTTTGGTAAATCCCTTTTCGCATAGACTCCCCTGACAAGAGCGTCAAGATATGTAATTTCTTTCTCGGAAGGGAACCTTTTTGAAGCTCCGGAGGCGCCGCACATCTCTTTCGCTTTTTTAAAAGCCTTAAACCAGGCATCTATCTGATGAGGAAGAGAACAATAGGCAGAAACCGGGTGTTTGCCGTCTTCTATATCTATGTGCCTTTCAAAAGTCCTTGCCCCTTTTGCGTAAGCTATCATTATGGAAGAAGACCAATCGTGGTATTCATGCGTAGATAATCCGATGGTATGATTAGGATACCTATTTTTCAAGAAATCTATCTGATTTAGCTCCAGTTCGTGGTCCTCGGAAGGATATAACGCAACACAGTGATTTAAAGCAAGCGGGATATTCCTGTTTTCAAAAAAAACAACCAGATCATCAAGGTCCTTAAGAGATGAACCCCCGGTAGAAACAATAACCGGTTTCTTGGTCCGGGCAATCCTCTCTATCAATACCCAATCATTTAAATCGGAACTGGCAATTTTCAATATTTGAATCCCTATTTCCTCACAAAAACCTACAGAATGCTCGTCAAACGGCGTTGCCGAGGAGATCGCCCCTCCTTTTCTAATAGCATCCACCATAACCGTAAAATCCTCCGGAACCAACCGGGTATCTAGCGTTTTTTTAATATACCGCAGGTCTGCCCTATCGCGAAAATCCTTATGTATAAAATTGCTTACGTCCCTTATCTGAAGCTTGATGGAAGCTCTTACATTGTTAAACCTGATTATCCTGGAGAATTCACTTATAATCCTCAAGCCTCTTTCCAGATTGCCGTAATGGTTATTGGCTAATTCTAAAACAAACAAATCTTCAAATATATCCTTATTCATAACAATACTACCTCCTCTTAAGATAGATTACTTGTCGGACAACAATGATTCTCTATTAATTGCCGCTTTGTTTTCCGAATACCACGAATAAAGTTCGCCTATCGATTTCTCCATCGGGCTGAAATTGAAATCAAGTATCTGGCTGCGGAGCCTTGCATTATCTCCGCTATACTCATAGCACATTCCTTCCTTAGCAACTTTAATCGGAAGCTTTTTGCCGGATATTTCGATTACTTTTTCGGCTAACTTATATAATTCCACCGAGGTATCCGGCGTAATATTATAACAGTTATACTTTGCCTCATTCTCTATGAAATGCGGAATAATTCTCACAAAATCCTCGATGTAAACATAATCGAATTTTCTATTCTGCTTTGCGGTAATCGGCAGATCGAAAATGGCCTTGCAAATTGCGTTAGAGATGAACCTTATGGCATAATCTTCATATTTACCGAAAATACCGAAAATACGCAGCTCTACGATATTTTCGAGCTTCTCTATCTGTTTAGCTATAATATACTTGGAAAATCCATGCTCATCCTCGGGGACATACGTATCAAAAAAATCTTCGCTTACCTTTACCAACGGCTTGGACACATCGTATACCGCACCCGAACTTAAAAATACCATCTTGCCGAAATACCCTCTATTCCGGATTATGTTAAAGAACATACGTAAATTATTATAAAGCTGCCTGGACGGATCCTTGGCATTACGGTTCCCGGGGCGCACGGCGCTGTGGATTATCACATCCGGCTTATGGGCCTGAAGATAACTTCTTACCGCATTTCCATCCAAAAGCTCCAGTTCTTTATGCCCTGGGGCAAATAATTCATACTTTTGCTTCAGGTATTCTGCCAGATTCCTGCCGATAAAGCCGCTGCCGCCGGTGAGAAATATTTTCATAATTTATAAATCAGGCCGTCCCTGGCGGCTATGGTGTCCTTAAAAATCTTCCGGGCGGATTCTTTAGCTAATCTTATATCGCTTTCTTTCAAATAATCGCCGGCATCGAAATGCACCAAAACTAATTTTTTTACTTTCGCGGCCCTAGCCGCTCTAGCCGCCTGTTCAGGATTTAAATGCGGCCACCCCCTATCGATAACTCCAGGAAGCAAGGATGACTCTGCTATTAATAAATCTGCGTTTTTTACCAAGGCCAGCATTCCTTTACATTCTCCGGTATCGGTGCAAAAAACCAATGTTTTACCGCCGGCGGATAAACGGTATCCGTAACAAACAGTCGTATGCAAAAGTTTTTCATATTCGATATCAAAAGGGAACTTCAGGCCGCGGCTGATATCTTTAACCAGGATTTTTGACTTAAGCTTACGGATAGGTTTAGAATACGGAGTATTAATGACAAGATTAAACATTTTCCGCGTTCCCTTTGGCCCAAAAACTTTGATGCCCTGCGGAAAAACGAATTTATTCAAAGCGTGCAACCCGATAATATGGTCCAAATGAAAATGGCTCAAAAAAAGATAAACGGGACGCTTGTCTTTTATGTAATGGTCAATCTTGGAAAAACCCGTCCCGGCGTCAAAAATAACATACTCCCTGCCGGTATCCACCAAGACGCAAAGGGTGTTACCGAGCCGGCCGTCATACCAACCCATAGTCCCCAAGAATATAACCCGCATAAAATTAGACAGGATTAATCAAAATTAATCCGTTCCCTCTCGATAACTAAAGGCCTTTTCCTGACTTGAGTATAAATTGCCCCGATATATTCCCCCAATACCCCGATAAAAACCAGCTGCACGGAGAAGAAGAAAAACACGCCGACAACCAGAGGGGCGACCCCTAACTGGAAATTATTCCAGAAAATTAATTTATATATTAAATATATCACCCCGATTATAAAGAATATGAAGGAAAATATCATCCCGAAAAAAATCGCCATCCTCAAAGGCACCTTGGAATTATTCACGATGCCTAACATCGCCATATCAAACAAGGTATAGAAATTATTTTTAGTAATTCCCGCGGCCCTATTTGGCTGGACATACTCTACAAGCGCAACATCGGAACTTATCTCAAGTATTAATCCCCTCAAGTATGGATACGGATCTTTGATACCCCTTAAAGCTTCGACAACCTTCTTGTCAAAAAGGCCAAACCCGGAATAATTCTCTATCTGTTTCTCTTCTGAAAGGGAATTTAATAACTTATAGAACAGCTTCCTTACGGTAAACATAAGAGAATTTTCCTTGCTCCCGGTTTTTACCCCCACAACAACTTCATGGCCGGCTTCCCACTGCCTTATGAAATCGTTTATCAATCCCGGAGGATCTTGCAAGTCGGAAGCGATATTAATAACCGCGTCTCCTTTGGCTTGCAATAAACCGTAATAAGGCGAACGGATATGGCCAAAATTCCGGGCGTTCACAATTATTTTTAAATTTTTGTCCTTAGCGGCAATACTTTTAAGAACCTCAACGGTTTTATCCGTCGAAGCATTATCGATAAAGATGTGTTCGTAAGTGTAGCCGCCCAAGGCGCCGAAGATTTCTTTTACCTGCCGGTATAGCTCATAAACATTCTCTTCTTCGTTATAGCAGCCGGTTACGACGCTTATTTTCTTCATCTTAATAAAAGGGGACGGTTCTATTTTTCTTAAATACCTAAACCGGAAAAATAGAACCGTCCCCTTTAGCTCCCCTTTTAACCCTATAGCTTTCTATTGTTTGGATTAAACCCGCTAAAACAGAGAACTTAGGCTTCCAACCGAGCTTAGCCCTGGCTTTGCGGGAAGACAAATACTGATGTTTTATTTCATACTTCGCCTGATTCAATATTTTATAATCAACTGGTTTGCCAACGGATTTAGCAATCATTTTAACCAGTTCGATGACCGTAAGCGGATTTTCACAGCTAAAATTAAAAGCTTCACCGGCAAGATTGAGCTTCCGCATTTTTTCCGCCAAAAGGATATAGCCATTCACTATGTCCTCCACGAACACATAATCGCGGGTAAACAAACCGTCGCTGCGGATTAAAAGTTTTTTTCCGGCAAGCGCGCATTTAACCGCATCAGGAACAAGACGGCTGGAATTAAAATCTCCGGGGCCGTAGATGTTACCGCAACGAGTAACACATACAGGCAGGCCATAGGTATGGGCGTAGGTATTGGCGATTAAATCCGCGCAGCTTTTGGAAACATCATACGGATGGCTACCTTGTAACGGAGCCTTTTCCGTATAGGGAAGTTTTTCATGGATTCCATAGGCCTTATCGCTAGAGGCGAGAATAACTGCTTCGATGTTTTTTGCGTTCCGGCAGGCCTCCAAAACATTCCATGTTCCCCGGATATTCGCAGAAAAAGCGGACAAGGGGCGGTTATGGCATTTCCCTACAATGGCCTCTGCCGCTAAATGAAATACCAGATTAATCTTATTTTCCCTTATTATTTTTTCTAACAGTTTATAGTTCGCCACGCTGCCTTTAACAACGGATATCCTCCTATAGTCATCCGGAGCAAGAAGCGTGGCTTTTCTTCCCGTCTTAATATCTAATCCGATTATCCTGGCTCCGGAAGGAATCAACGCCCTGGTAAGATTAGAACCCAAGAACCCTTCAAATCCGGTGATCAGCACATTTTTCCCCGTCCAAAATTTCTTATTCATTGACCTATCTTAATCCTTCCATTTTTTCCAGGGAGCCTTGCCGCTATCCCAAAGCGCTTCCAACTCGCACCTATCCCGTAACGTATCCATACATTTCCAAAAACCATTGTGTTTAAACCCAACCAACTGATTATCCAAGGCCATACTTTTTAGAGAATCGAATTCCCATATAGAGCGGTCTCCGCTGATATAGTCGAAAACTTCCGGCTCAAGCACAAAGAATCCGCCGTTAATCCACGAGCCATCCCCTTTTGGTTTTTCGAGGAAAGAATTGACTGTTCCCGAATCTTTCATCCTTAGGGCGCCAAACCTGCCGGCAAGCTGAACCGCGGTAACTGTCGCGCTTTTACCGGAACGCTTATGGAATTTAAGCAGTTCTCGGATATCCACGTCGCTAACTCCATCGCCATAAGTCATCATAAATGTTTTATTGCCTACGTATTTCTGAACGCGCTTAAGGCGGCCGCCGGTCATTGTGTCAAGGCCGGTATCGACAAGAGTAATCTTCCACGGTTCGGAAGACGTCGCGCGGACTTCCACAGCGTTTTTCTTCAAATCAATGGTAATATCGCTCATATGCATAAAATAATGGGAGAAATACTCCTTGATTATGTAGCCCTTATAGCCTAAACAGATAATAAAATCGTTGAATCCGAAATGAGAATACAGCTTCATAATATGCCAGATAATAGGCTTGCCGCCGATTTCGACCATCGGCTTGGGAATATTGGTCGTCTCTTCGCTGATTCTCGTTCCTCTGCCGCCAGCTAATATGACTACTTTCATACGCTCTCCTTTATGGCTTAAAAACCGGTTCTTGCTCAAGCTTAGAGCTTAAGGCAACCGTCAAGCCTAATACCGTCCAAAAAAGAAAACTTAACTGAAAAGAATACAGGTGAACCTCAAAAAAACTATGGACTAAAAACCCCAATAACCCCGCAGTCAGGCCCAATAAAGCAAAACTACCCAGAGATCCGGGCGCGCTTAAACTTATCCTGATACTCCTGTAGAAAATATAGCCCATAAACAGAAGAAAACACAATAAGGAAAAAACTCCCGATTCCGCCCAAATTTGAAGGAAACAATTATGCGCGTAAAAAATACCCGGGCTATTGGTATAGGAAGCGCAATAATCCATAAAAGTGCCGATACCCTTACCCAAAAAAGGGTGCTCCCTAATCATCCGGCCGGCGCCGCGGAAAAGAGTGAACCTGTAACTATCCCGCCTGTTCTGGAAGAAAAATAAAAGCAATCCCAATAACGGCACAAAAAAAAGATAGCAAACCAAAAACAGGGGCCAAAATACTTTTTTTAGCCGGAGACGGTTAGTGACTAAAACTATAAGAATTAAACCGGAAACAACGCCTAACCACCCGCCCCGGGAAAGAGCCCAAAGAGAAGACAGGATAAGCATAATGGTAATCAGAAAAAGGCACAATCTTACAGCCGCTTTTTTCCATTTCCACAGGCTAAGGCTCAAGGCAAGGGGAATAACGCAGGTCAAATAAGCTGCCAAGGCATTTGGATTTTTAAAAGGGCCTATGCTGGGCAACGAATGGCCCCATGAACCCCTTCCTCTTAAGAATTCAAACCCAAAAAACTTTTGCGTAAAAACCGTAAGCCCTACCAGCGCCGCGCTAAACAAGAGGACATAAACCGCCTTAACAATGCGCTTGGTATCCTTAAACGTATCGATAATTGCCCAAAGAAGCAAAGGAAACCTGCCCCATTTCAAGATAAGCACCTTTAAGCTTTTAGCCAATAATGGCCCGCTGTTAAACAGGGACAAACCCATAAAGACAAAAAATAACAGCAGGAATAAAAACAAAACTTTGTTGGCCTTAATACTGGAAAAATCGGGGAATAAAATTTTTTTAAGCAAAAAGAAGGCAAGGACAAAACCGGCAAAAGAACCGATCATCGCTATAGAGATGGGGATAAAGAATATCAACCCGTAAACAGAATATTCCACCGCCGCGTCCAAAAATCTTAATATTTTTAATTTCATAGAGATATTATTTCGCGCAATTTCTTAACCGTTGCCGCCCCGTCCATTACGCCTGCCGTTCTTTCCAGCTCTTTGATTTTGCGCCTTAAGACGCGCGGGTCAAAAGAATCCGACTGGGCAATATAAATCTTATCCGCCTTGGTAGCTTTGTCTTTTTCGCTATTTAACAAGGTCTCCTCAAAAAGCTTTTCTCCCGGGCGCAGGCCGATAAACTTTATCTTTATGTCTTCTTCGGGCTTTAAGCCATAAAGAGCAATCAACTCTTTGGCTAAATCCAATATCTTAATCTGCTCGCCCATATCCAAAATAAATATTTCTCCCGCTTTAGCCATAGCTCCGGCCTGCAAAACAAGCTGGCTGGCTTCATTAATGCTCATAAAATACCTTTTGACTTCGGGATGAGTCAGGGTTACCGGGCCGCCTTCTTCGATTTGTTTCTTGAATAACGGAACAACGCTTCCGTCAGAACCCAAAACATTCCCAAACCTAACCGCCATAAATTTAGTTTTGCTCATCCTAGCCTTAGACTGCAAAACCATCTCCGCTATCCTTTTAGTAATACCCATAACACTCTTGGGGTTTACCGCCTTATCCGTAGAAATAAAGATAAACCTCTCCACTTTGTAGTGATCCGAGGCATAAATAAGGTTCCGGCTTCCGATAATATTATTTTTTACCGCTGCCGCGGGATTCTCCTCCATAAGAGGAACATGCTTATGGGCTGCCGCGTGGAATACAACTTGCGGCTTGTAAAGCGAAAACACCTTCTTTAACAAACCAATGTCTCTGATATCCCCAATGATGGTCTTAAACTTAATCTTCGGGTATTTTGTCAGAAATTCAATACCCAAATAATAGACATTGTTCTCATTGTGGTCGAATAACAAGATTTCCCTGGGGCTAAAATTCATTATCTGCCTGCAAAGAGACGAACCGATTGAGCCGCCAGCGCCGGTAACTAAAACCACTTTATCAAATAAATAATCCTTAATCTCTTTTTCATCGATATTTACCGTTTCTCTGCCCAAAAGGTCTTCCGGTTTAATATCCCGGGGCTTAACTTCCAAATCGCCATTAAGTATCTTTTGCAAACCCGGGACTATCCGGATTTTCACAGAAGGTATCTGGCAACGCGAAATGATATTCCTGATTACTTCGCCTTTGGCAGAAGGAATGGCTATGATGATTTCGTCAATTCCGTATTTTTCGACAATCGAAGCGATATCGTTACAGGCTCCCAAAATACCCACGCCTTGAATACGCAAATTCTTTTTGTTCCTATCATCGTCAATAAAACCGATAATCTCCATATTTGTGTTGGGATTAATCCTGGCCTCTCTTAACACCATTACACCGGCTTCTCCCGCCCCGATAATGATAGCCCTCTTCCGTTTGCTTTCCAGAACAGGACGGAACTTTTCCCGGAATAACCGCGTAACGAAACGGATCCCGGCGACAAAACAAAAACTTATGACACCATCCAGGATAAAAACCGAGCGCGGGAAACCATTAAAATAAGGGATGAAAACAACCACGGCGGTAAAACAGAATATGGCTAGAATATGCGCTTTGATTATTCTCCAGATATCATCTATACTGGCGTATCTCCATAAACCGGAATAAAGGCCAAAATACCCGAAAATAATCATTTTGATAGCGGCAAAAACCGGGAGGGTTTTGATAATTACCTGCCAAGAGCTGTTGTCAATTTTAAAATCCAACCGCAGGTAAAAAGCGAGGATATAGGCGCAAATCACCAAGGCCAAATGAATGGTTATGATAATCAGGCGCCGGGATTTAAAGATTAATTCCTTTAGGTTCATAACCAGATATTATATATCAAAATACAGCTTTAGCAATTAGTTATGCGATTTTTTTACATTGTCATTATGGTTGGCACAGGGCCAATTAGGTTATAATGAGCTTAAAAAACAAAGTGGATTTATATGTCAAGGCTATTTAAGAAATGCAATGACCGCGATATTTTTTAAGTACAATAGCACCAAACATCTCGGACTAGGCTCTTTTATAATGGCTTCTATATAAGGCAATTTAGGCGATAATTTTTAAAGTATAGTCGCAATAAATTGGCATTATATAGGAATTGAGGCTTTTGCAGAAACAGATAAAGCACGCGTCTACCGTAAAAGAGATAATATGCGGTATGTTGTTAGGAAATTTTGCTGTAGTTAATTCAGTGGGGTTTTTATCTTTAGCGTTTTCTCAATATCTTTTAAAAGAAGATACAGGTGGAATTGGTCAATTGGTGAGCGCTCAAAACCAAAATGCTCATAAAAAGATCTGGCTGGTTCATCTTTGGCATGCACTACAATAGCTCTTCCACCGATGCTATCGGCTGCATAGGTAACCCGCAGCAAAGCCTCTCGCAACAAAGCCTTTCCTATGCCGACGCCTTGTTCGGTTTTATCAACAGCAAGCCGCGCGAGAATGATAACTGGAATAGGGTAATCAGCCAGCCCTTTTCCTACGCGTAGAGGGGCCTCCTGCTTGCCTACAGAACCAATGGTTAGCGTATAATATCCTACGACTTTATTATTTCTGATTGTTACGTATGTTTTTGAGGAACCATTTTGGTTATTAATAATTGCGTATTTTTTAAGATACGAATTGAGGGCTTCGTTACGGCAGTCAAATTCACTAATGGAATGTGATCTTTGGAGTAAAGTGGGAGTGCTTAAAGAAAGCTTCCTACTCATTAAAAATATCCGGCCCCTTAAAGAGGTTTTTTAGCTTTGGAATTTCGCGAGCCGGACTATCCAATGCCTCGCAGAAAGCCTTCCACTGTGGTTCAGGCAGTTGGAAATTGTTCCTATCAGCCATTAATTCTTCCGCTTCTTTCATTGCGCTTTCAAGAATAAATGCAGATAGCTTTTTTTGGCGTAGCGAAGCCACATACATAAGGAATCTTTTTTTCCTGCTGTCGATACGGAAGTCAATCCGTGTATTTTTCTGTATTGTTGCCATATTTCTTACCTCCTTTACCCAATAAAAATATAACATATTGTACACACATTGTCAACACAAAGTTTTTACATTGCGATTTTTTTAATGCCGGACGCCTTCTTTGCGGATAACTTTTATTGCGGTCAAGAAAAGAATACGGAGATCGAAGGCAAAGGAGAGATGATTTAGATAATATTCATCGAAGGAAACCTTTACGGGAATCGGCAGGCCATCCCTGCCGTTGACCTGGGCCCAACCGGTGATACCGGGAGTAAGCCTATAGACCCCATTCTCCGTCCTTAAAGCGACAAGGTCATCCTGATTAAACAAAGCCGGGCGCGGCCCGACAAAACTCATATCTCCCTTTAAAATATTGAACAACTGCGGAAGTTCATCGAGGCTGGATTTACGCAAAAACCCGGCGCCGGGAATCAAATACTTTTCAGGATTTTCCATCAAATGCGTGGCTACCTGGGGCGTATTTAATTTCATTGTCCTGAACTTAGCCATTTTAAAAATGGTATTGTTTGCGCCAACGCGATCCGTCCAAAAAATAGCCGGCCCCTTAGACATTAGTTTAATGAATAAAGCGATAGCTAACATCGGAACGCTCAATAGAATTATTAATGCTAAAGCCAAGATTAAATCAAAAATTCGTTTCATCATATCACTAATACATTCCAAGATATTAGCTACGCTGTCTATCTTACTTTAATTCTTTTAGTTTGCCCTAAGAAATTGTCTCTTGAAACAATAGGCCTTCTTATCCTTTTTTCCAACTGTTTTCTGGCATTACCGGCGATATCTCCTCCTGCTTTGGCATCGGATTTAAGCTTCGGCACGCCCCGCGAATCTTCAACGCGATGGATTTCGGTAGTTGATCTTTCTCCAAGCATTGTAAAAATAAGCTCAAAATCGTCCATATGGTCGCGTAGATTTTCACGTTTTAACCGTTTTATCTTTTTATACTGGCTAGGCGTAATTCCAAAAGTGGCTTTAGAGATTTCTGCCGTTAAAATTTCATAATCCTTTTGTTCTTGCGCCCCGCGTTTCTGCCATTCATCCGTAAGTTCTTCCCGAATGGCAATGCCCCGTATCCGTTTTTCAATCCAGCTATCGGGATATCCTTTGAGCTTATAGAGCATCCTTGTTCGCTTGGTTGCCAATTCCGGGTCTTCTATCTCTTTAATACGTTCATAACCAACTTTAGCCAACCACCGCTTAAATGGCTCGGCTTTAGGAGATGGAATTGACTGAACAATACGAAAAATGCCTTCGGTATTGGCGCAATTCAGCTTTTGAGGCCCTCCTGCCGTCTTAATCAAAAGGGGGGTGGCAAATTGCCCCCACCCTTTGGACAACTCCGGATCCCTTCTACGCATATCCTTTATGTACCCATCAGGCTGCACCGAATCCGTAAGTACCGCCACTACATCATTAATCACAAACCACCATTCATTATTATGAATGGTTTTACGCACCTTTTGCCCCTTAAATACTGCTATTTTTGTTTCCATATCGCTCTTCTCCTTTCTCGCGTTATTATTATTTACCCTCTACTATAATTGACGCAAGAAAAGGCCAAATCTAACATTTATTTCTCAATACTAAACCTCTTTAACCATCCCCTGATCCCATCCTTGCAGGGTGAAGGGCGGGGGGAGCAGCCAAACAGCTTACCTTATAATATCTTTCCCGACCATAGTTGCTGCAAAAAAATCTCCCATGGTGATATTTCTATTTTACCGTGCAGCCTTTTCTCTTTTTCATTACAGACTACTATGCTTTTTTTTGGAGAACACGATTGGATAAAAGCCTCTAGCCCATTCATATCTTTTCCGTCAATCCGAGCAGATCCTTTTACCTCTATAGCAACCTCCCCCTGGCCCAGGACAAAATCAACCTCAAGCCCCGACTTGGTCCTCCAGAAATTTATCGCAAAGCCCTTACCCGCGTAAGATCTATAAGCAATCATCTCCATAAGCAAGAAATGTTCGAACGCCTTACCAAATTCCGCTCCTTTTTGTTCGGCTAAATGCCTCTTTGTCAGGTAACCGGCGACACCAACATCAAACATATAATATTTCGAGGCTTTTGTTATAACCTGCCGGGATTGCCTTTTCTTAAAAGGCTCTACCCTTACAGCCAACAGCGTATCTATAAGTATCTGGTAATACTCTTTGACCGTCTTGGAATCGACACCGCATTCGCGGGCAATATTACAATAATTCGTTATCTCGCCATGCGAGTAGCCGAAAGCGTCAAAAAATCTTGAAAACGCGGGAATATTACGTGTCAGGCCTTCAGCAAAAACCTCTTCACGTAAATAATCCTGCACATAAGCCTCTAAAGATTTTTTACAATCTATGCCGCTTTGCAAATAATGAAACGGAATCAGGCCATGATTTAAAGCGCGCAACAAATCAAATTTTGTAATCTCCCGGCTGACAAGCGGAAAAAGCTCATAACGCCATGCCCTGCCTCCCAGCAGATTCGCGTGGCCTTTTTTTAATTTTCTTGCGCTTGAACCGCAAAGCACAAAACTCAAACCCTTATTTTCTATCAACCAGTGCACTTCGTCGAGCACTTGCGGAACTTTTTGCACTTCATCGAGTATTACCGGTTCTTTAAGCGCAGCCTCGTCTTTTGCGAGTAACTGTTCGCGCAAAAGCGAGGGATTTTTTGATATTTCAAAAAATAAATCCGTTTTTAGAAAATCATACACCACGCTATTGGGAAATCTTTCTTTCAGATATGTGGATTTGCCTGTCTTTCTGGCTCCCCATAAAAACGCGGATTGGCGATGCGGAAGCTGCATAACCAGTTTTCTTGGGATATTTTTCATTTGTATCATCCTCCGGATTAGTATTACTAATTAGGAGTATATACCATTTTAGTTAGAGCGTCAAGGCTTTTCCCCCATCTTGCAGAGTCAAGGGCGGGGTAAGAGCCTTTCTTTAACCTTACCTATTGAGGAGTCCGGCAAGAAATAGCGGCCGCTTTATACCAGCCATATCATAGCCATCAGCAAAGATAATTTTTGTTTTGATACCCATACCCTTGAACTGGCTTCTCCCCTTGCCCTTACCGCCAACTTCAAAGACGATATCTTGCGAATCACGAATAAGATAATCCGGCGTTTTTGCCCCGCGCATAGACTTAAGATAAAAAACTTCTTTGCCTAAGGCCCTAAACGCTTCCACAAAAAAATCCTCCCGCAAGCCACCGATAGCCTCATCGAACGGTTTATACAAAAGACGATACGGCAAAGCCATGACAACCTTAGGCTCCTTCATCACATTGCTCCCCATTGGGAAAATCCGATGCAAAACAAAAGCCCGTTCCAAAAGCGTAATATACTGTTCAGCTTTATACTTAGTAATATGAACATTCTGTGACACCGAGGAATAGTTGATTCCGTCAACCCCTGAGCGCCCAATAAAACGGACAAGCTGTTCTATCTTTTCCAACTCACCGGTCAGGAGCCTGGCGATATGAGGGATATCTTTACGAATAATCGTTTTGAGGATGTTTTCTAAAAGCGCCAAGGGCTGCGGTTCCCGCAAAGCGAATGGCATAAGGCCACCCTGGATATACGATAAAAAATGTTCTCCCGCCCTAAAAACATCCGCGGGGATCTTTCCCTCAACAATATTCTGGATGGTTAAGACGGTAAACTCCTGCCCATATTTGAATTTCGCGTACTCCCGCAACGAAAAAGGATAAAGGGTTTTGAGCAGGACACGCCGCGATAAATCGTAACCCGATTCATACATCCCTAATGCCGTAGAGCTGGTGAAAATCACCCTGATGCCAAGAACATCGTAGAGTTTCTTGAGGTCGGCTTCAAAACGGGGATAAACATGCACTTCATCCAACAAAAACAACCTTATCCGCATCGTTTCATGCAAAGCCTTAACGAGATCAAAAAGATCACCCTCCATAGCATCCAGGGATACATAAAAAGACCCTTCATTTGCCAGGGCCAGTTGTTTAAGCATGATCGTCTTGCCTGCTCCGCGCGACCCAACGATTCCAATAAAATGAGCTCCGGCATCCCGAGTAATGTCGTCATAAAGCTCACGCTTTTTATCGTATTTCTGTCCATCTTTCTTGGCCAGACGGTCAAATTCAAGCAATTGATTGATATTCATCTTATCTTTCTATTTTACTGTTACAAGTATATCACAAATATACATTCTGTCAAATTGTTTTATGGAATGCTTATCATTACAAATAACTCCTATCGGTAATGCAGCTAATTTTTATTTTACGCTTTCATGCCCCCTAGCCATCTCCCTAATCCCCTCTTGCAGAGTGAAGGGCGAGGACAACCAAGCAGGTTCCTGCACTGTCAACGGATGAGTAGTATTTACCCGCTATTTTAATTCTTCTTGTATCGGTAATCTTATGCAATAAGGCGGCGTTCTAACTCCCGCTCAATCACGGATTTTGTAATATCTAGAAAATCGAGGTTATAAACGCTTTTCATAGATTCATCCGCCTGTTCAGCAAGATACATGGGAAGAGCTTTAGGAAAATTATGAGTTTTCTGTTTCAGGCTGAACTCATAAGCTCCCGCCTTTATCTGATTGAGCAACACATTCCTCGACCAGCCTAAATCACGGGAAGATTTAACATAATATTCCCGTTCTTTATCGCCAGAAACCTTTTCCATAATCAACAAATTATGCCCCCACGGAATTTCTGCAACAAGCTGTTGCAGAAATGGCTTGTTTTTATATTCCTCATAAATTCTGCGCATATTCCAGACATTTCTTTCCGAAAACCCGCGAACTTGCGGAAACGCCGCTTTCAAATCACAGGCAAGCGCCTCAACAATACTATCTCCCCACTTATATTTTTTCTGCCTCTGCACAATAACCTTGCCAATATACCAGTATAATTTTATAAGCTCTTTATTAACCGACCTAACCGCCTGAATCCGCGCCGTAACAATACGCGATTTGATTTCATTCAAAAACTTAATATATTCTTTGCCTATCGTCTTTTTCATTCCTTCCTTCTCCTGGTATAATCCTCACCCTAGATATCCTAGGGCGATTTGGTTAATAATATGTTAAAATGTTTTTATGTTTAACCCGCGTTCTTTTTTAGTAGGGATGACAGCTTCCAAGCTCCTTTATGGTCCACCAAAGAATTATGGCGGAACCATTCTATAAAGACTGCTGCTTCCTGTTTGTTTAACTGGAACCATTTATTTAGGATGATATGGGGTGAGGTTGATACCTCTGCCACCATTTATATTCCAGGATATGGTATATGTTAAATAAAGCAAGAAGATCTGTCCCGACTATTTAAAAGAGCAAAATTACTAATCCCGAAAGGAGAATTTATGTTTTATCTCGGTATCGATGTCGCGCTAAACACCCACCGCCTAGTGATGCTTGATGACCACGGCGAACGAGTATCAAGCGGTATCTCCTTCCAGAACAACACTGCTGATTTTGAAAAAGTATTAGCTAAACTCAAAGAACTGTCTATCAATCCTGATAACTCTATCGCCGGACTTGAAGCTACCGGCAACAACTGGGAGAATCTTTACTGCTTCTTAACCGGTAATAAATTTAAAACTACTCTCTTAAATCCGCATCAAACCAATAAATTCCGCGAAGCCCTGCGCAAAAAGGCTAAAACCGATGATATTGACGCCTTTGTCATTGTTGGACTCTTAAGATCCAATGAATTCGTTTCCAGCTATGTGCCGGAAGATAAAATCCAGACTTTAAGAGAATTAACCAAGCTTAGATACGAATTTATCAAAGACCACAAAAATTACCAAAGGCAGGTATTATCACTACTTACGATTATCTTCCCGGAATACAGGAAAACCGCCTTAAGGAATCCTTTTACGATAGCCTCTACGGCTATCTTCAAAGCCTTCTCTACGGCAAAACATCTGGCTTTGGCTAAGCCTAAACATATCGAGAAAATTGTCCGTTCCATAAAAGGCAATAACTTCAATGTCAAAGAGATTGAGAGTTTAATCTCAACAGCAAAAACTTCAGTTTATTCCGGACGCTGCCAAGAATCGCGTGCTTTAACCCTTAACATACTGCTAACCCAGGTTGAAAGCTTTGACAATTCTATTCAACAACTAGATGAACAAATTAATCAAATCTTTTCTCCTTCATCTAACGATAACACCTTCCCAGGAAGCAACCTTTTAACCATTCCAGGAATCGGGCCTAAAACTCTCGCCGCTATTCTTTCCTGTACGGGTGAATCCGGACAAGCATTTTCTACCGGAGTTAAACTTATCGGCCATATCGGGTTCTTCCCGCAGATTTACGAATCCGGTGAAACCAAAAAAGCTAATAGACTGTCGACTAAAGGCCCTGCTTATTTAAGACATGCTCTTTATATGGCTTCTGTTGCTTGCCTAAAACATAATCTTCAGTTACGCAACCTGTACCATACGAAGATATCCCAAGGCAAAGAACCTAAACAAGCGCTTATCTGCGTGGCTAAAAAATTAGCACATTTATGCTTAAGCATGCTTCACAGCGGGCAAGACTATAATCCTGCCAGGGTATTTAGTTACGTTTAGTTTTAAAAGAGCGATTGTTCTTTGACATATACCTAAAATTTATCTTTACTCATTATAGGATGTCTAATTAGTTAAAAACTAAGTAACGCCATCCCGCCTTTCAAAAACTTATCTTTTTTTATTGAATCGGAGTTGCCAATAATACGAACTGCTTGCGCCCCACCTAATTGGCCCATAAAAGTAGCCAAATCTATCGGTAAACTTTTTGCTGCCGCCAAAAAAGCTACAGAACAAAAAGCATCGCCGGCGCCAACTGTATCTATTACAGATTGTTCAAAAGGCATACATTCACATTTCGCTTCCCCTTTTTTTATACCAATCGTATCTGCGTTACCGCGCGTTAACCACCCATAGCAAGCTAAAAACTTATGCTGCAATTTTCTTAATTCTCCAGAGTAATCCACATTTCGTCTTCCACAGGCCAAAGTTAACTCTGTCTCATCCAAAGAGAATAAATCTGCGCGGCGATACTGTTTATTAATCAAATTAAAACCATGATTATAACTATTGGTCTGGCAATTAAGCGCAAGGAGCGGCGCTTTTATTTGAACAAGCTCGCGAACTTTATCATGCATAAAACCATGGCCAAAATCCATTACTATGATCAGATCGTAATTTTTAATACAATTATATAAAGTACTGTAAATTAAAGATTGGATCTTTTCGCTTAAATATTGTTCTTCTATTACATTAATAGCAAACAGCTTAGATAACTCTTTACCTTCAGAAAGTGGTTCCACAAAACGCTGTTTAATAATCGTTGTGAAATCAGAGCTACGAATTATTTCGTCTTCCTTCGGACCTACATATTTAGCAAGAGTTGAATCTACCCATTTCTCTTTACCTACTAAACTAATAAGCTTAACCTTAGGCGCAAACTGTTTTACATGGCGAAAAACCGCCAAAGCGCCTCCGGCCTGAGTTTCTTCAGATAGGAACCTTGTAGAAATAATACGGTTTTTAGAAGTAAGACCTTGTACTTTAACAGAAGAATACCTGTCAAAAATTATGTCTCCGATAACCAGAACTTTTAAATCCTGGAAACTATCCACTGTTTCCCTGAATCGACGAGGCGTATATTTAACCGCCAACTTTCTACAAAATTCTTTCATCCGCGGCGGATGGACTTCAAAATGGTTATTAAGTAGTTTTGTTGAGCTGAATACAACCGAACCCACATAATGCACCTCCCCCCCCAAGCGCTCTACGATCCGGACATCATCGTAGATATTTCCGGTTACATCAACTTGAGGATTTTCATACTCTTTGCCTTTGCAATATATATCCGGACGGACACACTCTATGGCTTCGCCGGCGGCTGGAAAAGGAACCACTACTACATAATCAACATATTCCAAAGACGACAAATATTTAACTCTGAGTTCATCATTAAAATACGGCCTACCCGGGCCTTTATTCACATATTTTTCAGCAGTAACCGTAACAACTAAAATATCCCCTAACGCTTTCGCCTCTTCAAAATGGATAATATGCCCCGGATGAAGAAGATCAAACGTCCCGTGACATTGAACAATCTTTTTGCCTTCATTTTTAAGTTTTGCAAAAAAACGCCCAGCGTTATGAAAAAGAAGATTCTTTTTCGCGGTAAGCATTATTACTTCCCTTTTTTATATATTGTTCATGCTGGTTCTATTCTTTATGAATATATTCAGCCGGCTGTTTCTTTAATTCTTCAAAGTTCGCATTTACCCAATCGATAATCTCACGGATGCCTTCTTCCAACCCAATATGATCAATCCAATTTAATTCTTTATGAAGTTTACTGCTATCAAGTAAATATGCCGCGTCTTTTCCCGGACGTTCATCTACAATATCTACGAGTTTTGTAAAATCCGCGCGCATCATTTTACAGATCATTTCCACTAAAGCCCGGATAGAAATATACCTATCCGTAGATATGTGGTATGCCTCGCCCGCAACGCCATTTTGCGCGATTTTTAGAGTAGCCGACGCCACATCCCGGATATGAATAAATGAACGCACTGAGTTGCCGCCACCATGTAATTGCAGTTTTTTGCCAAGTTTTATATAAAAAACAGTTCTGGGTATGATCCTGTAGAGTTGCTGACCCGGGCCATAAACATTTGCCGCACGCGTGAAAACTACGGGAAACTTATAATAATTAAAAAAAGTCCTCAGGTGTAGATCGCATGCGGCTTTTGAAGCGGCATACGGCGTGCTTGGATTAAAAGGTATGCTTTCGGTTACTTTGCCAGTACAATTACCGTATACCTCAGGAGTTGAAACGTGAACATATTTTTTTAGGAAATCAAATTTCCTTATTTTATCATGGAGTCTCACGTTACCAACGACATTAGTCTGATACCAATGCTCTGGATGCTCCCAACTTTGAGCCACCATAGCCTGCGCGGCAAAATTTACAATATAATCAGGACGGAATTTCTGAATACTGCCGGCGATTTTATCTGTGTCTTGATTTATATCAAGTTTTTCAAACCGAAACGCCGCTTTTTTATGTATATCCCCCCATTTATACGGAAGGAATACCTCGGACGGTTCAAGAGACCGGCTTATTCCCAATACATCCATTCCTAAAGAAAGGCAATACGCCGCAAAGCTTGACCCAGAAAAAGAATTACTTCCTATTACAACAATCTTTACGCCCGTTTTATCCATTAAAATTTTCCATTTTTAAGCCATTGCATAAGCATATGACCTACGATTAATTGTAAATCTTCAGCTATCTGCATATCATTTATGGAGAAATGAATCGGGATATCAACCATATTTAAGCATTTCCCGCCATCAAACCCTAAAATTGCGCAGGTTGAAATACGTAGCTTTTTAGCTGTATCTACAGCATTTAAAATATTAGCTGAATTCCCACTTCCAGAGAGTGTAATAAGCAAATCCCCTTCCCTGCCTAATTGTTCCAGCTGAAATGAAAAAACATTCTCATACCCCGTATCGTTAGCTAAACATGTCATAACAGCCTGATTTGACGGTAACGCCAAAACTTTTAATCCTTTTCCTACTGAACGCGGATAAAACAAATCATTGGCTATATGCATTGCATTAGCAGCACTTCCACCATTACCACATAAGAATACATTCCTATCCTTTTTCTGAATCAATAATATATTATTAGCAAGTTGTACCACTGGCGACCAGTCAAAAGATTGTAAGCAATTTATTAGACGATTTTGATAACTTTTAATAAATTCTTTAGGCATATTTCACCTTTCGCAATTAATTTCAGATAAACTAAGAATACAACAAAACCATTTTCTTTACATAACGCGATATTGCCAAAGCAGCGGTAAGCCCTGGAGATTCTATTCCAATTAGATTAATAAATCCAGGCAGATCTTTATCGGCCTCATCGCGAATAATAAAATCTCGAAATCCTCCTCCTTTTGGCTGCAACTTCGGCCTTATCCCTGACAAATCAGGAGACAAATTATCTTTTTCTAAAAACGGGGTAAATTTAACAACAGACTCAAAGAAATTATCCTTCATGTTTTCGTCAACGCTATATTCCTTAACCCTGTTATCAAGATAATTATCATCCGGCCCAAGGCGTAGACTGCCTGATAAATCAGGTGTGGCGTGAATACCTAAACCGCCACTTTTAGGATGAGGCACAGGATATACCAGATGATTTATACGTTTAGTTTTTTCCGATGTAACACGGAAATATTGCCCCTTACAATAATACAAATTATACCTGTTTTTTATAATATCAATACCGACCATCTTAGCAATGGTGTCAGAATCAAGCCCTGCACAATTTATTACGACCCCTGTTTTCAATTCTATATCTTCTCCGGCATTTTTTATAACCACTTCGTAACCATCGCTATTCTTTCGATGAATACTGACAACTTCAGCGCCATAGACAATAGATGCCCCATTTTCTTTTGCGTTCCTCAATAAATAATCCATTAAACGATGTGAATCAATAATGCCTGTTTCCCGGGAGTAAAGAGCGGCTATCCCTGAAACATCTGGCTCAAGTTCTTTCATTTTAGCTTTTGTTACAAACTGAAGCCCTTCAACACCGTTTAGCCTGCCCTGTTCTAATATCTTACCCAGCACAGCGAGTTCCCCTTTATCAGTAGCAACTATAAGCTTTCCAATCTTTTTATAAGGAATTCTCTTATCCTCACAAAGTTGATACAAAAGGCGCCTGCCGCTTACACAAAGTTCAGCCTTCAGGGTACCAGAAGGATAATACATTCCGCCATGTATAACTTCGCTATTACGAGAGCTTGTTTCCTGCCCAAAGGATTTATTTTTCTCTATGATAATAATATCTTTTCTAATGGAAGACAACTCCTTAGCTATCGCTAAACCGATTACCCCTGCTCCTATGATTAAGATATCAACTTTTTCCATTAATAATTAAAATATCCCCCCGTATACATCTAAACTTGTATATTATACCATTTAATAGTTTGCACAAGCTTTCTTCAAGCTTGGTTTTTGCTTTAAAGCCGAATTTTTGGCGGCCCTGGAAGTATCCAAGCGCCTGTGCGGCTGGCAGTCGGGCTTGCTTATAATATCTCTCATTTCACTAGTTATTACAGGAACAGTCCCTGTTACTCTAAGAGGACAATCCCGGTTGCCGCAAGATCCCCGCGCCTGCGCGGGAATGAAAACTTAAACCAGCGAGGCGAAAAATTTATCCGCGCTGATCACCCAGATACCATTTTTTATAAGGTCAATGCCTTCCTGCCTTACGACCTGATAATTAAACGGGATTTTGAGTTTTTTGCTGAAGTATGCCAGCGAGGTTAGGCGGATGTCTTCCTTGACCAAGTATCTTTTAAGCATAAAAGGAGCCTTTTGTTACCTCTTACAAATTATACCAAAGTAGAAAATGTTATCAATAATTTTCTACCCTTCACCTTGCCTAAAATTCCGGGCTTTTTCGTCATTCGTATATCGTATTTCGTTACGCGCTGACTTCCCAATGCCCGCCTTTGTCGGGGCCGATACGGCGAATTCGGCCGCCTGCTTTCAACTTCTTTAAATTCCACTCAACCCCGCGCCGTGTTAAGTTTGTCTTATCTATGAGTTCCTGCTGAGTAATCCGCGGATTTAATATAATCAAACTGAGAATTTTCTCCACAGTTTTCTCCACAGTTTTCTGCCTGCCATCAACATTGGCCCCATCGATTGAGCCGACAGGAACCTCGACCAACGGCAAACACCCGCGCGGCTGGCAGTCGGGCTTGCTTATAATATCTCTCATTTCGCTAATTCTTTTATCCAGGGACAGTCCCCTGCGGGGACAGTCCCTGTTACCCCCTTTTTCATCTTGCCTAAGATTCCGGTTACGTAGCCGAATATCATTTTAGGGTTATCCGGGGCCTTTTGGCCGGCTATTTTAAATGCTTCGGCGACATTTGCCTCTCCATAGATGCCAATAAACAAAGATGGTTACACAAAGACATCTCCGAGGCTGAGCCGTCGGGTTTGGTTATAAATATCACTCATTTCGCTAATTCTTTTATCCAGGGACAGTCCCTATTGAAACTTTTTCATCTTGCCCAAGATTCCGGTTACGTAGCCGAATGACCGTTTAGGGTTATCCGAGCTCTTCTTCCGAACTACTTTGAAAGCCTCATCAATATTAGCCGCGCCATAAAGGTTAGTAAGCTTGGCTATCTCCTCAATTACGGTTAAGTCGTAACCTTTAAAGACTATAGAAGCGTATTCCCTGCTCTTGGTTATTAATTCTTTGCCGTAGGCATCCTCCAGGCGTTTCAGGTTTCGCTCAAATTTGCCCATATCGTATAACCCCAGAAAAATAATCGTAGAAGGCGCCCTGAATTCATACCCCTTATCAATCTCGCTGTATTTGATATTGATTATATTGAAATCCCTTAATGCCTTCATTCCTGAATAAAGCACTTTCAGGCTTATTCCGTATTTTTCGGCAATCAACGGGCGGGAGAGCGACCACTCCGGAGCCTGCTGTTTGCTTCCCAGCTCGGCTAAATTAATCAACAGGCAGACCTTGGCATTCATATCCAATCTATTTGCCCAATCGTAATCCCAATAAAACACAGGCAGGCTAAAGGTTTCATCTCCTATCTTTTGGGAGAGCTTTACTTTAAAGGGCTGGTTAATGGAAGTTTGAGCTTCAATGAGTTTGTATAGTTTATCCAACTTCCGGAGCTGCCAATTTATTCCCCCGCGATAATACGGCCGCCCTCTATTCCTTAACGACGCTAAGCTGGATGCCAGCGCGTCGTAATCTGTATTAACTATGCCTTCGGAGTTGCCGTCAAAATTCTTCAAGAAGAAGAGCCAGATATCCAAAGCCAGCGCGTGATGCCGGCGGACCATTTCCTGCATAACCCCGTTTTTTTTCATTACCCAATAAGGTATCTTAACCCCAGAGGCTTCTTCCAGCTTGGCGCTGGAAAGCTTTATCCGCGAGAATTCCTCTAAAAGCTGACTGGCTAATTTTGGAGAATCGATTAAAAACGAAACTTCGTTATTCCTTGTAAGCGCGGCTTCAGACCAGTTGTGGCTGCCGGAGATAACTGTTTTTTCGTCAATCACAAGGGCTTTAGTGTGGGTGTAAACTACCGCGCCGTCAAAATAGGCGTCAATTCCTTTATCCTTAAGGAAACGGAAAGCCGCGTAATTTGACTGCTCCGCGAGAAAATCAGAACTGCTTTGATAATCCAAAATGACTTTAACCTCCACACCTCTAAGCTTAGCTTTGGCGAGTTCGTCCATTAATTGAGTAACTTTCGAGTTTTTATCTTCCCGGTTGAAGTTGATTAAATACATTACCGCAAAAATCGATTTTTTTGCCCCGGAGATTGCTTTTTGCGCGGCGGGGAAATACTCCTGGTTGTTAAGGACGGTTACGCCGGCCGGGTAACAAAAGGCGCGGGTTGCGGCCAGAACAAAGACAATAATTATAAGCAGGGCGCGTAATTTCATTATAACTAAAGTTTATTTGCCGATATCCTTGCTATTTTGCCATTTTTCCATACGGCTAAAGGCCGCCCGGATTTTTTATGCTCCCGGACAACCTGGCGTATCGCGCTTTTCATAGCTAATTCCGCCTTATCCTGTATAGTAATCTCCCTCTTCATTTTTTATTCTCCATTTTTATAATCTTATTAAATGATTTCTTATCAGAAACAACTAAGCTGCCATCTACATTCTTAGCAATTAAAACGGGGATGATGCCGGAATTATTAAAAATCATCCAGGAATCCAATAACGGCTGATACAACCTAAACAAATTAACCATAGACCTGGTAAAACGCCTGCGCACGTCCTTAGAGGGCACATCGTGGCCACCGCTTAAAACTCTTTCCTTAATACGCGCAATCGCAAGCTGCGAATTAGGTATCCATAGAAAGAATAAGTGCAATTTATAGCCTCTTGCTTTTAATTTCTCAAGAAGATTAACATATGATTTACCGGACAACGTAGTCTCGAATCCAAAGTCAACCCCGCTTTCCGCAAGCCCATTAATCTGCTCTAAAACAATTCTTCCGGCCTTTATAGCAAATACGCGGGGAGAAAATGGCGAAAGCCCTTGCGCTATAAGATCAGCATTCACAAAATTCCGGCACACGGCGTAATCAGGCAAAAATTTATTCGCGAATGTAGTCTTGCCTGAACCGTTGGGGCCGGCAATTATATATACATTTTTATTATTTTTCATGGGTTTCTAATATAATCGGTATAAAATTCGATTGTTTTCGCTAATCCTGCCTTAAATGGTGTTTTTGCCTTAAAGCCGAATTCTTTGGCTGCCCTTGCCGTGTCTAAACATCTGCGCGGCTGGCCGTCGGGCTTGGTTTTATCCCAGATAATCCTGCCATTGAAACCAGTCAGTTTGACGATAAGACTAACTAATTCTTTGATAGATATTTCAAAGCCTGCTCCGATATTGATTGGTTCAGATTTATTATATTTTTCGGTAGCTAAAATAATGGCCTCTGCGGCGTCTTCTACGTAGAGAAATTCACGGGTGGGTTTACCAGTGCCCCAAACTACTATTTCAGGGACAGTCCCCTGCGGGGACAGTCCCTTTTGTCCCCGGCCGCTTCCCCAGACTAAGATCTCGGGGACAGTCCCCTGCGGGGACAGTCCCTTTTGTCCCCGGCCACTGCCCCAGACTAAAATCTCAGGGACAGTCCCCTGCGGGGACAGTCCCTTTTGAGCATCAACACATTTCTTGATGAGCGCGGGTATAACATGGGAAGAATCCAGGTCAAAATTGTCTCCCGGGCCGTAGAGATTGACCGGAAGAAGAAAAATACTGTTGAAGCCGTATTGCTGGCGGTATGCCTGGGACTGAACAAGGAGCATTTTCTTGGCTAAACCATAAGGAGCATTCGTCTCCTCGGGATAACCATTCCAAAGGTTTTCTTCTTTAAAGGGAACCGGGGTAAATTTTGGATAGGCGCAGATTGTCCCCAGGGCAACAAACTTTTCAATACCGGACTGGCGGCCGACTTCCAGCATTTGGGCTCCCATCATAAGATTATCATAAAAGAATTTACCGGGATTCGCTCTGTTCGCGCCGATGCCGCCGACTTTTCCCGCCAGATGGATTACAATGCCAGGATGAGCATCTTTATAAAGTTTCTTCACTGCCGGCATCTGCACTAAATCATAATCTTTACTGCGCGGGATAAAAATATTTTTGCAACCGCGTTCTTTAAGTTTCTTAACCACATAGGAACCGAGAAAACCATTGCCGCCGGTAACTAAAATGCGTTTGTTTTTTAAGTTAATCATAGTTCAATAACAGGGACAGTCCCCTGCGGGGACAGTCCCTGTTACTCTGAGAGGGATAAAAATAGGGACAGTCCCTATTTTTAGTCTACTTTCCACCATCTATCGGGGAATTTGGCTTTAAGGATCTTGTCGCCTTCGCCTATTGGTTCTAATCCAAGCGCCCGCATATCGGCATCAATCATTATTTTTACCAAATCCTGAAAATTTATTTTTGGCTGCCATTTAAACACTTTCCTGACTTTCCTGGTATCGGCGATAAGATTATTCACTTCTGTCGGGCGGAAATAACGCTGGTCAATGCTTACGTATTTTTTCCATTTTAAGCCAACGTAACTAAAGGCTTCTTCTACCAGTTCTTTTACGGAATGAGACTCGCCTGTGCCGGTAACATAATCATCGGGCTTATCCCGCTGTAAGATTTTCCACATCATCTCCGCGTATTCCGGAGCATAACCCCAATCTCTTTTTGCGGCGAGGTTGCCGAGATAAAGCTTATCCTGCTTGCCGGCTAAAATACTAGCTACTGCCCGGGTAATCTTTCTGCTGACAAAGGTCTCGCCGCGGCGCGGGCTCTCATGGTTAAACAGTATGCCGTTACAGGCGAAAATATTGTAGCCGTCACGGTAGTTCCTGGTAAGCCAGTATGAGTAAAGCTTGGCGCAGGCATAAGGGCTTTGCGGCTGGAACGAAGTGGTCTCTGATTGCGGTGGAAGCGCGGAACCAAACATCTCGCTAGAGGATGCCTGATAAAACTTGATTTTTCTGCCGCTGCGGCGGATTGCCTCCAAAATTCGCGTCGCGCCTAAAGCAGTGATATTTCCCGTGTATTCAGGGATATCAAAACTTACCCTGACATGGCTTTGGGCGGCCAGATGATACACTTCATCGGGTTTTATATTGAATATAATGTTGTTGATCTGTTCGGCGTCGGAGATGTCGCCGTAATGCAGGAATAGTTTGGCTCCTTTAGAATGCGGGTCAACGTAGATATGGCTTATCCTGCCGGTGTTGAATGTGCTTGCCCGGCGGATAATACCGTGCACTTCGTATCCTTTGGATAGAAGCAATTCCGCCAGATATGAACCGTCTTGGCCGGTAACGCCGGTTATGAGAGCTTTTTTTGTCATTTCTTTAGTAGGTTATTCGCCCAGAATTCCTGCAAGAATATCGCAAGCGCCCCGAGAAACAAGCCCATAAATATCGATACAGCCAAAACTCTCTTTTTGTTCGGGCCCACCGGATCGGGAAGAACCCTTGGCTGGGCTATAATTTTCAGGTTAGCGATAAAACTTTTGCTTATATTCAGCCTGTCGATTTCCGTCTGAAAGTTATTTATCTGGGTCGCGATATTCTTAAGCTCAAGGTTTAAGTTGACCCTACGGATGGATAAATCGCTGAATTGGTTGTTTAATTGGTTCGAATAAGTTAAATTATTCTGGATGAAATTTGTAAGCAACAGGATAGATTCATTCTCTGTATCGGTGTTATTCTTTAATAACCCTTCGCGCTTCTTCAATATCTGATTTGTATTTGAATTTATAGCCGCTATTTCTTCCTTTAACTTGTCTTCACGAGTATCCAGTTCTCTTATTTGATCCTGTAAGCTTTTGGCCCTTTCCCTAGCGTTTAGAATGGCGCGCTCATTCAACTTTATCTGATTAGTAATATCATTGACCTTGGCGTCGATATTCCTGATATAGCTATCGGATATTAAATTGGTCAAATTCCGCAGTAAGGATATGCCGAGCGTTTTTTTCCTCTCCTCCAAATCAACGCTTATTTGCAAAATATTGGTTTTATTGGGAATCACCACCTCAAAATCCAAGCGGTTTTTGTCTAAATCCACGTTCAATATTCTCTTGAGTTCCTCATTATAAGCGCCGTTTACAATCAAACCTCTTAGGTTTTCGGCAGGTTCAAGGTCGTTTGCCCCGGTCAAAGACGGCCCGATAACCGGCGGTTGAATCATCATCGAGACTCTATATATTCTTGGCGAAAACAGGATATAAACAACCCCTATGGCAAGAGTCAACAGGAATACTGCGATAAATGTTTTTTTACGTTTGGCAATTACTTTGATATACCGGCTTAGGTCTATATCCGTCTCTGCGTAATTCTGGCTATTTTGCTCCATATCAACCTCCATTAATTTTTACTAATAGACACATTCAAGCTGGGCCATAACCCTTTGAAAATAAAAAGAATCTCTGCATTCCGAGGTTGTTCAATCGTTGAATGATTATTTTAACAAGCAGGGGAAAAAAGTCAAGGAATATGGCAAGTTTTTGCTTAAAAAGGAATGGTTATCCCGGCTTCTACAGACTGTTCATTTTGGCGGGATTTCAATCTTATAAAAGCTTTGGCGTCAAGATGTTCCAAGAATTTATGTGTCATAGTAAGAGTTATGCCTAAAGGCTTGCCAAACTCGTTATTAAGGGCAAAAGTTATCTTATCCGGGCCAAAGGTTGCCGAAGCCCCGAACTCTATTTCTTTTATCCTGCCTTGCCCATAATCCATTTGAAATGAGAGGCTTAAGTTGCGGCCGAATTTCCACTGGCCGTATAAAATAACCAGTTGGCCTTGGGTTAGCCGGCTTTTACGCGTGCCTATGCCGATACGATAGCGGATTTCTCCTTCTTTAGGATAAAGCAACGGCGACTCAAGCTGGACTTTGAATTCAAAACGCGAGGTTGAGCTTCCTTCCAGTATATAGACAAGCTTATTCGCGGAAGATATGTTCCAGTGGCCCTTAAAGGTCAATACATCCGGGCCTTCGCCGCAGTTGTATTGAATCTGCTGGTTTTTATTTATTTTCCAAGCGCCCGTGAAGGTATATTTATCCGGTTTTTTGGCCGTGCCCCTGCGCGCTTTGGCTTCGAAAACCAGTTCGTTGTATTCATTGGCGCGCCAAACGCCTTTAAGTTTGACTACGCGCAGTTTTTGACGTTTGGTTTTGGATATGGTTTGGATGGTTTCGATGACCAGAGAATCGGATTCGGCCGCAATAAAACGCTTGCGGAGATTATCGGTAAGCTTCATAGATTTCTTTGATTGTGCCTTCTATGCCGTATTTATATTGCCAATCCGGGTAATGCGATTTGAATTTGGAGACATCGCTAATCCACCAGACGTGGTCGCCGATACGATTAGTAGCGATATATTCATAATCAAGTTTCTCGCCGCTTAGTTTCTCGCACATTTCTATTGCTTCAAGGACCGAAACGTTGGCAAACCTTCCTCCGCCTATGTTATAGACTTCTCCGCGGCGGGGATGCTGGAAATAATGATAAAAGGCGTTTACCAGATCAAAAGAATGGATATTATCCCTGACCTGTTTGCCTTTGTAGCCATAAATTTTATATTTGCGTTTTGTTACGCAGCATTTAACCAAATAGGATAAAAATCCGTGCAGTTCCACTCCGGAATGCAGCGGGCCGGTAAGACAGCCGGCGCGAAAAATTCCCGTCTTAAGGCCGAAATATTTTCCATATTCCTGCGTCATAATGTCGGCGGCTAATTTTGAGGAACCAAAGACTGAATGCAGGCAATTATCGATACTCATATCCTCATCTATGCCGTTATAATACTTGTGGCTTTCCGGAATCTCAAAACGTTTTTCTTTTTCAATCAAAGGAAGGCGGTTTGGGGTATCGCCGTAGACTTTATTGGTAGAGGTAAAAATAAAAACCGACTCGGGGCAAAATTTACGGAAGGCTTCGAGCAACACAAGGGTTCCGCCGGCATTTATTCCAAAATCCATAATCGGGTCTTTTGCCGCCCAATCGTGGGAAGGCTGGGCCGCCGTATGGATGATTAAAGCGATTTGCGAGCCATACTTCTTGAAGATTCTATCTATTTTGGTTTCGTTACGGATATCGACGGAGAAATGAGTGTAGTTTTTGTATTTTCTGCGCAGGCGTTTTTTATTCCAAAGGATTGAGCCATCCGCGCCAAAGAAACTTTTGCGCATATTATTATCAATTCCGACGATATCAAAGCCTTTGTCCGCGAAGAAGCTGACGGTTTCAGAGCCGATTAAGCCGCAAGAACCTGTAATCAGGACAATGGACATTTCTATTTATTATATAGTTTGTTGATATCTTTTAATTTGCTCTTAAGCCAAGTTTGATGCTCAAGCGACCAAGCAACGGTGAGTTTAAGGCCCTGGGCAAGCGAGATATCCGGTTTCCAGCCGATCTCTCCGGCAGTTTTTGCCGAATTAAGGCTGTATCTTATATCATGGCCGAGGCGGTCTGAGACAAATGCGAATCTGCCGGGATTGGCTCCCAGGGTTTTGAGTAACAATTTTACTGTATCGATGTTTCTGCTCTCGCAGGCGCCGCCTAAATTATAGACTTCTCCGGCTTTTCCTTTTTTTAGTATCGCCAAAATACCCCGCGCGCAATCATCAACATAGAGCCATTCGCGCACGTTCAAACCTTTGCCATAAACCGGAATTTTGCCACCCTCCAATATTCTAAGGATAGCCAGTGGAATCAATTTTTCCGGATACTGCCAAGGGCCATAATTATTTGAAGGGCGAATGATTATCGCGGGGAATTTGTAGGTCCTGATATAGGCTTGAACCAAAAGGTCTGCTGCCGCTTTGGAAGCGGCGTAAGGGCTGTTTGGCTTAATAGGGGAATTCTCGGTAAACTTGCCATTGGCGATTTCTCCGTAAACCTCGTCGGTGGAAATAAAAATAAACTTACTTACTCCGTGTTTACGGGAGGCGTCAAGAAGAACTTGTGTGCCCTTGACATTGGTTTCAATGAATGGCGCGGCATCATTAATGCTGCGGTCTACGTGGCTCTCGGCGGCAAAATGAATTACGACATCCGGCTTTTCCTGAGAAAAAATAGACCTGATTTTGTTTTTATCGCAGATATCGGTTTTGTAGAACTTAAAACTTTCTTTTAATTCTTTAAGGCGCTTGAGGTCGCTGGCATAGGTAAGCTTGTCAATAACTATAGGGACGGTTCTATTCTTATGGCCATTTAGCATAGAACCGTCCCTGATGAATAATCGCACAAAAGCGCTGCCGATAAACCCGGCGCCGCCGGTAATTAATATTTTAGGTATTCTTTTACGCATTCTTCCAGAACCGAATCAATCGGCCTCACTTTAAAACCTGTTTTCTCGAGTTTACGCGTGGACAGGAGTAAATTCGTGCGCACTAACCCTAATTTACGGAAATCAATTGTTTCATACTTAAAATCCGGCGCGTATTTCCTGTAAACTTCCATTAACTCGGGGTAGCTTAATCCGCCTTTATTTACCAAATTGTAAATTCCTCTGGCGTCAATTTTAAGCAAATGTTCCAACGCCCGGATAAAATCAGGAATATAGGTTACCGAATTTTTCAAAGTTATGACTTTTCCATATTTAATCAATTTATCCAAGACGTTTTTGGGATGCGGTTGGTTCAACAGCGGAATCCGGATGCGGCAAATTAGAATATTATATTTCCTGCTAAGTTCGGCCAAGGCTAACTCGGGATAAATCTTGGAGCGGCTATAAAACAGGCCGAAGAAATCCGGGGTTTTTTCTTCCGCTAGCGGCTTATCCAAAGAATAGTTAAATTTAAAAATACATCCGCTGCTGATATGCACCAGTTTTATGTTGTTGCGCAAAGCGGCTTCGGCTAAAATAAGCGGAACAAAACTATTGGCAAGCAGGGTAGCGTCTTTATCCAGCTCGCAGTCATCCACATTGTTCTTTCCGGTCGAGCCTATGCAATTAATGATGATTTTAGGGTTATACTTTTTGATTATTTTTTCGGCGTCCTTGAAATTCCGGATGAAACTTGAGCAAATAGCGCAGTCAAAAGCCTTTTGCAGTTTCTCGCCGATAAAACCTTTGCCTAAGATTAATATTTTGTTATTCATTTTTTAGTAAATCCTTCAGGTAATCGCCGTAACTGGTGGGGATCTGCGCGGCTAATTTTAACAGGCGCTTCTTGTCGATATAACCCATTCGATAGCTGACTTCTTCGATACAGCCGATTTTCAGGCCCTGCCTCTCTTCGATTGTTTTAATAAATGTCGAGGCGTCGATTAATGATTCGTAAGTTCCGGTATCCAGCCAAGCGTAACCGCGGCCGAGAAATTTAACTTCCAGCCTGCCTTTTTTTATGTATTCATTATTGACTGCGGTAATCTCTAATTCTCCGCGGCTCGAAGGCTTAATTTTTTTAGCGATATCAACCACTTTGTTATCATAAAAATACAGGCCGGAAACAACCCAGTTGGTTTGAGGATTTTTCGGCTTTTCTCTTATAGCCGACACCTTGCAATTTTTATTAAATTCAATTACTCCGTAACGGGCAGGATCTTTGACATAATAACCGAATACTAGCGCGCCTTCTTTGATTTTGGCTGCCTCCTGCAAAAGCTCGCCTAAATTGTATCCGTAGAAAATATTATCTCCGAGGATAAGACAAACGCTGGAATCTCCGATGAATTTCTCGGCGATGATGAAACTTTGGGCAATACCCCGGGGAGACTCCTGTTGCGCATACGAAAGCTTAATCCCCAGGCTTGCGCCGTCACCCAACAGGTCCTTAAAACGGGGTAAATCTTTGGGAGTGGAAATAATCAGGATATCCTTTATTCCGGACAGCAGCAGAACCGAAAGCGGATAATAGATCATCGGCTTGTCGTAAACAGGAAGCATCTGCTTGCAAACGCCTTTAGTGATAGGATAGAGCCGCGTAGCTTTTCCGCCAGCCAGAATTATGCCTTTCATTTAGCCCCCTTGCCAAATTTAAAATATAAGAATATGAGCACGGACAAAGTTATTATGGTTATTACATTTGCGATGATGATTACCGGGTCCCGCCGGAGAATCCCGTAAATTATCCAGAGAAAAACTCCCATGGAGAGCTGGAATAAAGTGATGGGGCTGACGTCTTTAACAGATTTGGTCCGCAACGACCTGATTATCTGCGGAACAAAAGAAAACATTGTTAAGGTAGCGGCGCTTAGGCCGATTAGGGTGCAGAGCATAATTGAAAATTATAGCACAATTTTTAGGAACCTACGGGAGCCGGCCTTAAGAATGCCGCCCGCTTTAGGAACGAAATCTTCCTTCTCTATCTTCTGATTGTCAAAAGTTATTGCGCCTTGCTTAATCAGCCTGCGGGCTTCATTGCCGCTTGCGGCTAACTTGCTTTCGGTGAGTATAGTAACTATTGTTTTTTGGGAATCGGATTTAAATTCGGGCATATCCTGAGGAATCTCTTTTTGGGAAAAAACCCGCTGGAATTCCAACGCTTCTTTTTCTGCGGCTTCTTTTGAATGATATTGAGAGATTATAATTTTGGCTAAATTTACTTTGGCTTCTTTGGGATGCATATTCTTGATATTATCCAGATTTTCCCCTGTAAGTAACTCATAGTATTTAAGCATAAGCTCGTCGGAAACAGACATAATTTTGCCAAACATCTCTTTTGGCGATTCGTTTATGCCAATGTAGTTACCGTAAGACTTACTCATTTTCTGAATGCCGTCAGTCCCCTCTAAAAGCGGCATAGTGATAACAATCTGCTGAGGCTGACCGTAGTCCTTCTGCATCTGCCTGCCCATTAAAAGATTAAATTTCTGGTCAGTTCCACCCAACTCTATATCTGCCTTGAGTTCTACAGAATCATACCCCTGTATCAGTGGGTACATAAATTCCAGTATTGAAATATCCTCGCCACCAACATAGCGTTTCTTAAAATCTTCTCTGGCGAGCATTTGAGCAACGCTAGAATGCGTAGTTAGATGTAACAAACCGAATATGTCTATTTTACTAAGCCATTCGCTGTTAAACTTAATTTTAAGGCTTTCACTCCCGGTATCTAAAATTTTAGAAACTTGCGTTTTATAGGATTCTGCATTTTTAAGAACTTCTTCCCTGGTAAGTTGTTTTCTTTTCTCTGAACGACCAATAGGATCTCCGATTTGACCGGTAAGATCACCGATAAGAAAATAAACTTCGTGGCCTAAATCCTGAAACTGACGCAGTTTCCTTAAAAGCACGGTATGCCCCAGATGCAAATCCGGAGCTGTAGGATCAAAACCGGCTTTGATTTTAAGCGGACGATTCTCCCCGAGCTTTTTACGCAATTCCACTTCGGAGATTAAATCCACTGCTCCACGCTTAATGATCTCTACTTGCTTATTGATATCCATATTTTTTCATATAGGGACGGTTCTATGCTAAATGGCTATATAGAATAGAACCGTCCCTGTTTTTAATGTTTTATATCCTCGCTGTTAAACCTATCTTTGCCTGCTCCACATCCACTTTAATCACCTTAACCTGAATTTTGTTTCCGGGATTTAATTTGGATACGGAATCTTTATCAATCTCGCTGGAATAAATCAACCCCTCCAGATCATCCTCCATTTTTACAAAAACACCAAAGTCGGTAAGATTGACTACTTCCGCTTCTAAAACCGTATCTAATGGATATTTTTCGGCAATCTTGCCCCAAGGATTTTCCTGAAGCTGTTTTAAGCCTAAGGCGATACGCCTGTTTTGGCTATCAACGGAAATAACCATCACATCAACCTTCTGGCCCTTCTTTAATACATCTTGCGGATGGCCGATTCTCTTGGTCCAAGACATATCGGAAACATGAATCATTCCCTCCAGGCTATTATCCAATTCGACAAACGCGCCATAATCGGTAAATCCCCGCACTTTGCCGCTGACGGTAGAACCTTGCGCATATTTCGATTCGGCATCTAACCACGGATTCTGCTCTAATTGTTTTAAGCTGAGCGAAATCCTGCGCGAGTCTTTATCAACGCTGATAATCTGGGTCTCGAGCATATCTCCGACGGCAAACATCTCCTGCGGATTATTGATTCTCTTGGTCCAGGAGATTTCGGAAACATGAATCAACCCTTCGACCCCTTTTTCCAACTCTACAAATACGCCATACGGGAGAATATTGACAACTTTGCCTTTTACCTTTGCGCCTACACTGAATTTACTGACAATGTCGGACCACGGATCAGGCATTCTTTGTTTCAAGCCCAAAGAGATTTTACCGGATTCTTTGTCTAAGTTAAGAATCACAACCTCGATTTTACCGCCTAAAGCGACTATCTCCGAAGGATGGCTTATCTTTGACCAAGACATATCGGTAATATGCAAAAGCCCATCCACCCCGCCTAAATCGATAAAGGCTCCGAAATCCGTTATTGCCTTGACTGTTCCCGGAACAATACTCCCGATTTTTAACTCCTGCCAGATTCTATCCTTAGCGACATCTCTTTCTTTCTGCACGGCTTCCCTGCGGCTTAATATTATACTGCGCCTCAGGTTATTGACCTTAACAATCTTGAACTGGAAAGATTTATAAAGTATATCTTTATCCGCGATATTCTTAAAAGCGGATAACGATAGAGGCAAAAATCCTTCTATCCCCATAACATCGACGAGGAATCCGCCTTTAACTTTCTTAACCGGCCTTCCTTCAATAAGCGTCCCTTCGTGGGAAAACTTAACCACTTGATCCCAGCCCTGTATACTTATCGCCTTCTCTCGGCTCAACACGATATTTCCGGCATCATTTTCTATTGACTCCAGGAAAAACTCGATTTCTTTGCCCACTTCCAAATCCGCTTTTGAGAATTCGGTAATAGGAACTACTCCTTCAGATTTAAAACCTACATCCACTAAAACCTCTTTTTGCTTTATGGCTACGATTTTACCCGTTACCACATGCCCTTCTTTAATAATCTTGATGCTTTCATTATACAATTGTTCTAATTCCTGCCTTGAGCCTGTCATTTTAAATTCTCCTTTACGATTTATTATTTAGTTTTGAACTAACCTCTTAACTGAATAGTTAATTATTCTCGTTTGCTAAATTCTTTATGTTAGCCATTATCATTTCAGAAATTTCATGATAAGGCTTCCCCCTTTCTATATGGATTTCTTTGCCAAACACTACTTTTACCTTTGCCAAGCACAATCTTCTTGTTCCCCTCGGCAAGGCTACTTCTGTTCCCGACACAAACGCAGGAATGACCGGCACATTCAACTTATCCGCCAAAAATCCCGCGCCTGGTTCAGGGTCGACAAACGCGGTCTCCTTTGTCCGGCGCGTTCCTTCGGGAAACAAAGCTAACCCGTTTCCCGACTTGGCGTTACTAAGCGCTTTTCTTATCGCTGATAGGTCCGCTGAACCGCGCCTTACAGGTATGACATTAACTGCCTTAAGCCATCCGGAAAGAACTGGATAGTTAAACAGGGTATTCTTAGCCATAAAACTTACACTGCGCGGGCACGCCGTCCCAACCGCAATAGGATCCAAATAGCTGAAATGGTTGCTGACCAGAATAAATCCGCCTGTTTCAGGGATGAATTCCCTGCCTTTAAATTCAATACGGAAAAAAAGCTTGCACAATAGAAGAAGTATAAACCTGCTAAGCCTATACGCCATTCTCCAAAATTACCTTCTTTCCTAATTCCAAAAGTTTCTTTGCCTGCGTCAGGCTTTTTGCTTCCGCGTAAATACGCATAATCGGCTCGGTTCCCGAACCGCGAAACATCAACCATTGATCCACACAAACCAATTTCAAACCGTCATAATCTTTTATATCAACCACCTTCTTGCCCAATAATTCTTTCGGCAGGTTTTCTTTTTTAGGTTCCACCCGTTTTTCCAAATGCAAGTCAGCGCGCACATAATAAAACTTGCCGAACTGTTTCTCCATCTCATTCAGTATCTTAAGGATATTTTTATTGCGAAAAATCATCATTTCAATTAGCAGCATTCCGGCCATGCTTCCATCGCGTTCAGGGATATAATTTTTTACCCCCATCCCTCCGGCTTCTTCGCCTCCGGCGACTATATCTTCTGTTTCCATAAGATTAGAGATATATTTAAAACCAACCGGCGTTTCATAAAGCTTGATCTTTAAAAAGTTGGCTATGCCGTCCATCATCGTTGTCCCGCAAATCGTTTTTACTAAACCGCCGGACCAACCCCTGTCCTGATTTAAATGCAGCGCTAAAAGGCCTAAAATTTTCTGAGGATGGATAAATACGCCACCGGGAGCTACCGCGGCAATCCTGTCCGCGTCTCCATCAAGAGCAATACCTAAATCGAATTTCTCTTTTTTCACCCGCTCTTTTAACTCTTCCAGATTTTCCTCAACCGGCTCAGGCCTCTTGCCGCCAAAAGAAGGATTTATTGAGTTGCGCATAAACTCAAGCTTAATTTTGGTGCCTTTTAAAATCTGGCCGATAAAACTATCTCCCGAGCCATACATCGCATCAACCAAAACTTTAAATTTCTTGTTCTTTATTTTCTTAAAATCGATATACGAACGAATGAACTTGACATAATCTTTGGTTAAATCGGATTCTTTAACAGAAATTGTCTTTTCGTTTCTTTCCACGGGGGATTTTTGCCCCAAAAGTTTTTCGATTTCCTGAGTAACTTCAACCGGCGCAGCGCCGCCTGAAGGCATCTTAACTTTGAAACCGTTATATTCTGCAGGATTGTGGGAGGCAGTAATCATAATCCCTAAATCGGCTTTCATATTTTTTACTGCCAAGCTTAATGCCGGGGTAGGCACCGGCCTATCCGAAAGAATTACCTCTATGCCATTATTACTTATAACTTCGGCTACAACAAAGGCGAATTTTCCTGACATAAAACGGGTATCAAAACCAATAACGATTTTTTTCCCCTCTCCCAGGTAATCCGCCGTAGCTTGAGCCAAAATCCTCAAATTCTTAAAATTGTAAGTATCGCCAATTACCGCCCGCCACCCGTCTGTCCCGAATTTAATCTCGCTATTACCCTGCATTTCTAATCCTTTCTATAGCTTTTCTTTTGTCTTTCGCGCCAAAAACATAGGATCCGGCTGCCAGAACATTGGCGCCGGCCCTGACAACGCTTTGCGCGGTTAATTCGTTTATGCCGCCATCCACAGAAATATCTCCTTTAAAAATCGCGCGCAATTCTTTAATTTTGGGAATTGCCGCCGGGATAAAGCTTTGCCCGCCAAAACCCGGATTAACCGACATTACCAGAATAAAATCCGCGTATTTCAATACAGGTTTAATCCTAGCTACTGGTGTAGCCGGATTAAAAGATACACCAAGCTTAACCCCTTTGGATTTCAGCTTTCTCTTTTGAATCCCAAGCCTTAAACCTGAAATAGTTTCTATATGCACAGTAATCATATCGCTTCCGGCATCAATAAAGGTATCGATATATTTTTGCGGATTCTCAATCATCAAATGCACATCCAAAGGTAATTTCGTGCATTTACGGATACATTTGACCACAATCGGGCCGATAGTGATATTTGGAACAAAATGCCCGTCCATAACGTCGATATGGAACATATCGGCGCCAGCCTTCTCAACCTTTTTAATCTCTTCTCCAAGGCAGCTAAAATCAGCGGATAATATTGACGGAGCAATTTTTATCTTCATCTATATAACCTTTTTTTATTTATAAAATTAAACACGGATTCGGGAACTACGTATCTAAATGACTTATTTTCTTTTATGCACTGACGTACCTGGAAACCCGAAACATCAACCGCCCTTATTTTCAAGGTTTCAAAATGCGGCGGAATATTCTCCAGAGGGTAACCCGGCCGGGTAGCTGTGACAAATTTAACTAATTTGCTTATTTCATCCAAATCCTTCCACTCATCCAGATATTTAAGCAAATCCGAACCAATGATAAAATAAAATTGGTCGCAAGGAAATTTCTTTTTGAATACGCGTATTGTATCAATTGTATAAGAGCGGCCTTCTCTTTTTATCTCTATATCCGAAACCCCGAAATACTTATTACCCTTGACGGCTAATTTGAGCATTTTAAACCGGCTAGCCGCGTCAGCGATATCTTGATTACCTTTATGCGGTGGAAGATTCACCGGCACAAAAATAATCTTATCCAACCCGAGTTTCTCCCTTGCCTCTTCGGCCAGAATCAAATGGCCGATGTGAACGGGATTAAATGTGCCGCCTAAAATACCTATCTTCATAATTTAATCGGTTAACTCAAAAGTAAAAACGCAAAAAGTAAAATTGCAAGCCAAAGAAACTGTTAATGTCAAATACCAAATTCCAAAATTCAAAATAAACTTAAATGACAAATTACAAATGACAAAACCCTAGTTTTTATATTTGTAATTTTGATTTTGAATTTATTTTGTGCTTTGGATTTTGTCATTTGTCATTATTTTCTAATCTGCCCGTTTCCATACACAATATATTTATAGCTGGTCAATTCTTCCAGCCCCATCGGACCGCGGGCGTGCAATTTATCGGTAGAGATGCCTATTTCTGCGCCCATTCCGAACTGATTTCCGTCGGTAAAACGCGTCGAAGCATTCACATACACACAAGCCGAATCCACTCTTTTGAGGAATTCTTTAGCGTTGTTTTCATTGTCAGTAACAATGCTATCCGAATGATGCGAGCCGTATTCATTTATATGGTCAACCGCCTCATCAAAACTATCTACCACTTTCACCGCAAGGATTAAATCCGAATATTCGGTGCGGTAATCTTTGTCCGTAGCTTTTTTTATCCCATCCTTGCCGATTTTTTGCGTAAGAGCGCAGCCCCGAATTTCCACTTGGGCTTCTTTAAATTTTTTGAGCATTCCGGGTAGGAAACGGACGGCAACATCGCGATGCACAAGCATACTCTCCATAGCATTACAAACTCCCGGCCGTTCTACCTTGGCGTTAAAACAAATAGTTTCGGCCATATTCAAATCCGCATAGCCATCGACGAAAACATGACAGATTCCTTTATAGTGCTTGATTACGGGTATCCGTGAAAGCTTCACGACTTTTTTAATAAGTCCTTCGCCTCCCCGCGGGATAACCACATCAATATAGTCATTTAATTTAAGCAAGACGTCGATAGCACGCCTGTCTTTAGTGGTAATAATATTTATGACACCATCCGGAAGATTATTCCTTTTGGCCGCTTCATTAATCGCCTCAAAAATAGCGATATTGGAATTCAGGGCTTCGCTTCCTCCTCTTAAAATTACGCTATTTCCCGATTTAAAGGTCAAGCCGATACAATCCGCGGTAACATTCGGACGGGCTTCATAAATTATCGCAATTACACCCAACGGAACGCGCACCTTATGTATCCGCAAACCCGACGGAACCTGCCAGGATTTTATCTTTTTGCCTATCGGATCATCTAATTTTACCACCTCTAAGATACCGGAAGCCATAGCCTCTATTCTTTTCTCGTCAAGCGCAAGCCGATCGATGAAGGCGCTGGGTAATTTTGAGGCGCGAGCCAACGCAATATCTTTTTTATTTGCTTTGAGTATCTGAGCTTTTTTATCTCTCAGATTTCCGGCCATTTCCTTCAGAATCCGGTTCTTTTCGCTAGCCGCAAGATTAGCGAGGTATCCGCGAGCGGCCTTGGCGTTTTTAGCAATCTGTATGATTTCTTTTTTCAGGTCCATACGATTTACAATTTTATAATATTACAATATTATCCCGATGAATTATTTCCTTGGCAAAACGGGTTCCTTTGATTTTCTCCAGCTCCCTAACCGTTAAACCGGTTTTGCCGCGGGCAAACTCAACATCGTCATTATTACAAATACTCACCACATCCCCGGAAGAGAAATTTCCCGAGCAGGAAACTATCCCCACCGAAAGCAGGCTATTTTTATTAAGCAGGGCGCGCTTTGCGCCATCATCAACCATGATTTTACCTTTGGACTTAGTCCCAAAGGCTATCCAGCGTTTTTTAGCTCCGAGCATTTTATCCCCGGACAAAAACAGTGTTCCGTTGCTGCCAATATCCTCCGCCAATAATTTAATTACATCTTTCTTGTGGCCGCTGGCAATTACACAAGGAATACCGGAATTGACAACTATAGCCGCTGCCTCTAATTTAGTAACCATTCCGCCGACAGAGGTCTTCTTTTTGGACGCGCTTGCCAGAGATTTAACAGTCCCGGTAATTTTGTCCACAACCCGGATTATTTTCTTATTTTCATCCCAAAGCCCCTCAACGTCGGAAAGTATAATTAAAAGATCCGCGCCGACTAAAATTGAAACCAATGCACTTAGCCGGTCATTATCCCCGAATTTAATCTCATCGGTTGAAACAGTATCGTTCTCATTGATTATAGGAACACTATTTAATTTAAGGAGCGTATTAAGCGTGTTCTTGGCGTTCAAATAACGCTTACGATCGGAAAAATCCTCCCAAGTCAAAAGTAATTGAGCGCAATTAATCCCCCGCTCTTTAAAAAAATCCCGGTAAACATCCATCAATTCATTCTGCCCCACAGCCGCGGCTGCCTGCAAAAAACTAAGCTCTTTCGGGCGATCCGTTAGTTTTAAAACCGACATCCCTAAAGCTATCGCGCCTGAAGAAACAAGAACAATCTCTTTACCTTCTTTCAATAGGCTGGAAACCTGACCGGCGATATTGCTCAACATGGCAGTATCCAGCTTTCCTGCCTTGGAACAAAAAAGGCTTGAGCCTATCTTTACTACTATTCTTTTATAATTTTTTTGCGACTGCATCAACTAGTTCCTCCAGGCCTTCCTTATTTAACGCGGATATCGGAAAAACCGTTTTTTTTACCGTTTTCTTAAACCTCTTAAGGTTCTCTCTTGCTCCATCCAAATCCATTTTATTAGCGGCGATTATCTGGATTTTCTTAGCGACCAACGGGCTAAAACTTTTCAACTCTTGATTAATCGTCTTATAATCTTCCAGCGGATCCCTTCCTTCAAACCCCGCCATATCCACTACATGAATAAGAATCCTGGTGCGCTCAACATGCCTTAAGAATCTATCCCCTAAACCTTTTCCTTCGGCCGAACCTTTAATGAGCCCGGGAATGTCCGCGGCTACAAATGTTTTTTTGCCGCGGCTGACAAATCCAAGGATGGGAAATTTAGTGGTAAAAGGATATGCCGCGATTTCAGGTCGGGCATTAGAAACATTGGAAATTAAAGTGGATTTTCCCGCATTCGGGAAACCAATCACCCCAACCTCAGCCATAAGCTTAAGGTCTAACATTAACTCTTTTTCTTCGCCAACTCCCCCGGGAAAACCCTGAAGGCTATGCTTATTATTCCCTTTACCGCCTGCGCCGCCGGCAGCTACGATAACTTCTTCTCCGTCAACTTTCAGATCACGCAAAACGCAGTTACCTTTAGTGTCGGTAATCGTAGTCCCTACAGGCACACGAATAATTACCGGTTCGGCAGCGCGCCCCTTTTTATCATTACCCGAGCCATGACCGCCGTGTTTACCCCGGAAATGCTGATTATACTTTAGATCTAAAAGAGTATGCAGATTCCTGTCGGCGATAACTATAATATCGGAGCCCCGTCCGCCGTCTCCTCCATCAGGCCTGCCCACACGCATAGACCTGTCGCGGTATAAACTAGAGCTGCCCCTACCGCCATCTCCGGCTTTTACGTAAATTTTCGCCTGATCAACAAACGCGATAGACACGTTTTTAGCCTGCTACTTCTATGGATTTAATCTTTAACTCTATTAGTTTGGCGCGATGGCCCTTTGTCCAATGCGAAGATTTGCGGCGGCGATATTTAAAAGCTATAGTTTTCTCGCCTTTTACGCTAGATAGAACCTCAGCAGTTACCTTTACATTCTTCAAATACGGCTGGCCAACCTCGACTTTTTTGTCTTTAGAGACTAAAAGCACCTTATCCAGTGTTATTTCTTTACCTTCTTTGAGCGGCTGGTTATCAATAAGGATAATGTCGTCTTTTGCAACATTGTACTGTTTTGCTCCAACTTCAATTATAGCATACATTTCTGGCTCTCCCTTTTAATGGATTTAACGGATTACTAAAGACTAATATTATATAACAGCAAAATACGCGGGTCAAGGCAAAAAACTGTGCGTAGTAAGGGTGTGTCGCGTCGTGAACAAAATCAGGCTATATTCACGTCTTCTATGTGCAACGTAGGATTGGAGATAAAATTTACCTTGGTCCTAAATCTATGTTCTATAGACCTCAAGTCTTCTTTATTTTTCAATATTTCAGCGATTACCGAGGGAGAAAGCGTGACATTGACTTCTTTCAGGGTTTTATCTTTCAAAAACCTCTTTAGTTCCTTTAAGGCGTAAATGGCTATCGTAGTAGCTGATTTTACCCTGCCTCTTCCCTGGCAATAAGGACAGGTTTGAAAAGAAAGCATCTGCACGGTCTTATGTATTCGTTCACGGGTCATCTCCACGACTCCAAATTTGGAAATACCCAGGATATCGTATTTTGCCCGGTCATTACTTAACGCCTTCTTTAATATATTAAATATCTCGCGGCGATGCCCTTCTTTCTCCATATCAATAAAATCAATAACGATTATACCGCCTAGATCGCGTAAAACCAGTTGACGGGCAGCTTCGATGGCTGCTTCGGTATTGACCTTAAAAGCAGTTTCTTCCTGATTGAATTTCTTTTTGAACCCTCCGCTATTTACATCAATAACCACCAAACCTTCTGTAGGTTCGATAACTAAATACGCTTTTGATTTTAAATAAACTTTACTTTCGTTTATCCGGGCAATCTGCTTTTCAATATCTTTTTCAGCGAATAAATCATCTCCCCGGTAAAATTCCACTTTCTTAGCCAGGTAACTTAAGAACGTACGCATAAAGTTTTGAATACGGTAATATTCGGGCTTGGAATCCACGATCAATTTGGTAACATCTTCGGTAAAAGAATCCCTGATCGCTCTTAAGGTAAGATCATACTCCTCGTAAATAAGGCTGGGGGCTTTTTTCTGCTCCACGATTTTCTCCAACCTCTTCCAAAGCTTATAAAGGAATTGAGCGTCGCGGCCAAGTTCCTGCTTGGATTTACCGCAGGCAGCGGTGCGCACGATAAAACCAACGTCTTTGGGAAGCTTTAATTCGTTAAATATCTGGCGCAAGCGCCGTCTTTCAACATCATCTTCGATCCTTCGCGATATGCCTACTTGCTTATCCTGCGGCATAATTACCAAGTATCTTCCGGCTAAGCCGATATGTGTCGATAACCTCGGGCCCTTGGTGCCAAAAGATTCTTTAACCACCTGAACCAAAACTTCCTGGCCTTTCTTAATCTCTTTATCTTTTTGGGCCTTAGGCTCATCTACCGACTCAAAAGCAAATTCAATTTCGGACAAATAAAGGAATCCTTTTTTGGGAAGCCCGATGTCCACAAAAGCCGCGCCCAAAGAAGGCAGGACTGCTTCAATTTTACCCTTATAGATGTTGCCAACAATGGTTCTATCCTGCGGGCGCTCGATATAAAATTCCTGCAATTGGCCGTCCTGAACAAGCGCAACGCGCTTCTCCTGCGGCTCGATATTAACTAAAATTTCTTTCGACATGTTTTATTATGACCCCTTCCGGTAATTGTTCCTGCAATTTATTTTTAAATTCTTCCGCATCTTGCGGAATCCTCAATATCACAGACCCTTCTTCATTCTCGCTTTCTACCCCCAATTTTAACGCCCGCTTTAAACTAAATTTAGGATGCGGAGAAAACCCTTCGGACATTTTAAGCGGTAGTTCGGCCCTGCGCATTGCCCGCGTGAACAAACGCATCAAGTCTAAATGCCCTATATATATCATAGGACCTTTTTTAGCGAAAACAAAATTCAATTTATACATAGGATACCCGGTTTATTGCCGCTATTCCTTATCAGCGCAATCTTCCGATATCAACAAACTACCTGTAGTAACGCTAAAATTGACCTTACCGGTCATTTTACACCGCACAGGAGAAGCATGACAGTTATATCCTGCCGCATCCAACCGGCTGCAATTATAGCTATATCCTTTTACGGGAGATTGTTTTATATAATCTTTGTCGAGATATTGCGGCTGGGACTGGGTTAGAACAGAAAACTTCGCAGGATAAGCGCCTTGGTTATTCTTGGCGTAATTTTCCAGCGCGGCAGATACAAGCTTGAGCGTAGATTGAGCGTTAGCTTCATTCTGAGTGCTTGTGACATTGATAATCCCGTTTATGATTGTCCTTAACGCCAAAGCAGACAGGGCAATTACAATCATTATGACAACAAAACTCCTGCCCTTATTGTTTCTCATAGAGAATAATCCTTAAAGTGCCAGCCTACCGCTTAAATGGCATCTTTTAACATACCATTACTATCAAAAATTATTTTAACATAACGTGTGTTTTTAGCAACACTTTTCGCAAATTGACGCAAAAGGTGAGAATTTTGGCTTTCGTGGATATAATAGGCGCGCTTTTATGACGATTTAAGCGCCCCTCCGGTAGTAACAGTATAAGCAGCAGCACCGGTTATGCCAGCCTTAACAGGACTAGCCTCTAAGGTATAGCCGCCAGCGCCTAATGAACACTTATAATTGTAACCCTGAACCGAAGTAATTCCCCCTGTTTCATTCGCGCAGTAAGATTTTGCCACGCTGATAAACGTAGCCAGCTTTGCTACCGAATCGGGATACACGCCGTTATTTACGGTCGAGTATGTTTCACAGGCTTTAGATAAACTAAAGATATTGGCCTTGGCTGTTTCTGTATTAGAAGCCAATCTTGAATTCAGAAAGTTAGGAACGATAATAGCGGCCAATAGAGCGATGATTGCCACAATCACCATAATTTCAACAAGCGTAAAACCTTTTCTATTCATATACAAATCCTCCTTTCTAAAACAGAACTAGCTTTCCATGTTTTTCCACTCGCCATCTCATTCGGCGATTTCAAAACTATAGACCTTTATAATCTATTATAAAGATTGTTTAAATATATCTTAACGGACATTTGCGATTGATTTTTGATTTATACCATCTTCGCTGTACTTTGTCAAGATGTAAACGTAACCATAAGGAATGACTTAAGTTAAGACGCCAAGACAGCGTCGCCAAAAATACGCTTAAACCTAACGCAAATCAATTTGTTTTTTAAGTTGCGCCGGGATTTTAGAAAAACCTTGATATAATTATCGGAGTAACCTTCCCAACACCCCTTGGCGTATTTGGATTTACATTCGAAAAGAACAGGCATTTTACGGCCTAAAAAACGCTTTTTATACGCGCTAGAACAAAAGCCTGCGGCAGATTTAAGCATGGCGGCGTTCTTTTTGACAAACCCGTCCGGCTGGATACCGATAGCTCCCTGCGAATAAGCGCTTGTCCCTTTTCTCGCAGAATAAGGAAATATATGCACCCTCAAAGGAACTATACGGTTTACCAAATCCAACGTATTCTTAAAATGTTTTTCGTTTTCTCCCGGAAAACCAACAAGGCAATCGGTAGTAATGGCCACCTGCGGAATTCTAGCTTTTATCTTTTTAATCAGGTTAATGTAAGATTTACACGAATATTTGCGCCGCATTTTTCTTAGTATCTGATCATCTCCACTTTGAATTGGGATATGCAGATGCCGGCAAAGTTTGCCTGATTCGGCTAACTTATCGATTAGCGCATCCGTAACATCTCCTGCCTCAATCGAACTTAACCTTATCCGCAACAATCCTTCTATCTTTTCCAACTCTTCGATGACCGCTACCAAATTCAAACCTTTACTTTTGCCCATACTTAGATCCTTCCCGTAAGACCCCAGGCATATCCCGGTTAAAACTATTTCCCTAAATCCTTTCTTAACCAAAACCCTGGCTTCCTCAACTACATCCTTTAAAAGCCTGCTCCTTGACCTCCCGCGGACCAAAGGGACTTTACAATAGGAGCAAAAATTATCACAACCATCCTGAATCTTCAGGAATGCCCGGGTATGCGAAGAAAAATCGCTTATCCCATCACTAAAAAAACTCTTACTGATAATCAATTCTACGCCTTTAATCCCGGATAACTCGCTGCTATCGCTTTTGACCATACAACCGGTAACTATAACTTTAGCCTTTGGATTTTCATTAATACAACGGCGGATTATCCCTCTGGATTTTTGATCGGCGGCAGCGGTAACAGTGCAGGTATTTATAAAATAAAAATCAGACTTTAGCGATCCCCGCGTTTCCTTAAATCCATGCCTAAGGAAACGCTCCCTTATACTCTGGGTATCATACTGATTCACCTTACAGCCTAAAGTATGGAATTTAATGGTGGGCATATAATTTTATGAAACTGGCTGCGGAAATCGCGGCAGTATCAACTCGCAAGACGCAACTCCCCAGAGTAACCGGGATAAAACCCGCGGACAAAGCCAGATTAACCTCGTTCCCGGAAAAATCGCCTTCGGGGCCAATCAAAACCAGTATCCTGGACGCCGCCTTAGGAGATCCCGTATCCTTCTCGCTAAAGAATCTGCTCAGGACGCTTTTAAGACTTTGCCTGTCTCCTGATAAATGCGGAATCAGTTTTAAATCAAACTCCGCCGTTTTAACAATAAGTTCTCTAAACGAAACAACCGGCTCAATTACCGGGAAATCATTTCCCTTGCACTGCTTAGCCGCGCAAAGCGCGATTCTTTTCCAACGGACAAACCGGCTAGCTTCCTTCTGCCTGTCTAACTTTACTATTACGCGCTCTGTCTTTAAAGGAATAATCCTGTTTACGCCCAACTGAACCAGCTTGTCAATAATATCGTCGATTTTAGCTTTCTTGGGAATTGCGACCGCTACAGTCAGCTCTATCTCCTGATTCCTGCCGGCAGAAGGAATTGTATTTTTAATAACTAAACGGACCTTATCGCCTATTTCGGAGATTTCACAAACATAGCTGTTTCCCGACTCATCGGATATTTCAACCTTCTTGCCTGCCTTTAGCCGGAGCACATTTTTTATATGATGCACATCCTCTTTAGCGGAAATAATGATTTTATCCGCCTCGATATCCGAATTCCTGCAAAAGAATTTATTCACTTACGATGCCCTCCCGATTAACTGCAGACCCAGGAATACCATAATCAAACCGCAAATGATATTAAATATAACCGCATAATTCTGCTTAAGCTTATTCAAAAAACCGGGAAGTAATCCCGCCAGGACCGCCAAAACCAAAAGAGGAGAAACAATCGTCCCTAAGCCGAAGGAAAAAGAATATATTAAATTTTCAAAAGCGCTTTTTGCGGCCAAACCCGTGAAGGTAAACACACTTACCAGAGGAGCGCAAGGCAACAGGCCGGCAAATATCCCAAGGATAACCACGCTTTTCCTATCGCGCTCAAGAAAACGCCTGCGCAGAAAAACGCAATGAGCCGAACTTACGCCTTTGCCTAAAGCCATCAGGATACCAAGCATAATAATAAACAATCCGGCTAGAAATAAGACGATTTTAGAAAAATAACTCAATTCCCCCAATATCAATCTTCCAAAGGCAAAAAATAAGAGTCCCAAAGCCAAATAAACAAAAACTCTTGAGACTGAAAATAATAGGTATGCTTTTATGCTTTTAGAAATCCCTTTTCCTGTTCCGGCTACATATGCCAGGAATAACGGGCCGCAACCAGCCAGGCATGGCCCGCAACCGAAAGATAAACCCAGTATAAATACAGTAAAAATAGCTTTCATATTTGAATGTCACAAACCACAATCATTTTAGGATTTTTCCGAAAACACTTCGGCGGTAAAGATATAAATTTCGGTGGATTTATCTTTCCAGGCGTCGGGACTAAGCCCTGCTTTATGGACGCACAAACTCGACATAAATTCCTCTTTTGACCATCCCGTCTCTGTAGCTACCTGAGGAAGGAAAACTCCGCTTCTATAACCCTGACGCACCAAAACACCGTGAACCCCAAGCTTAATCAAACCGGGATCGCTGATTTTCTCCATCGGAGATAAAACGGATATCTCAATTTCAATATTCTTTAACTCCGGCAGGGTCACCGCGCTGAACCGGGGATCCCCTGTCGCAGCCTCAACAGCCATTTCCTGCACAGTTAAATATAAAGGCTTTGCGCCTATAAGATTACCGATACAACCGCGAAGTTCGCCATCTTTATTCAAAGTAACAAAAGCCCCCATAGTTTTTTTAAAAACAGGATCCGTCTCGGAAATTTGGGGCAATTTAGCGTCTTTTAAATATGTTTCTATGGCGGCGCGCGCGATTTCAAGCAACTTCTTCTTTTGAGTCTCATTAAACATAGCTTTTTCTCCTCCCGGTTCATCAATCGCCCAACTCGAATATCCTACGGTCCAGATACCTTTCTTCATATTGCCGGTAACTTCCGCGGAATTCGTATGTTTTAATAGAATCGCTTTATTATGGCCTAAGCTTTTTGACAAAATCAGGGCGGTAACCGCTCCAAAACCGCCGCAAAGCTGCATCTTTTCATCGCGAATCCCAAAATAGAGAGCTTCTCCATCCATTTGATTTATAGCAGCATTAGTGAGGTTGTCTACTTTATCTGCCTCATCATAATCGTATCCGTGATACATATCCGTAGAAACCACGATCAGAATATCTTCACGCTCTCCTATGGCTTCTTTAAGCAACACGGCGAGCTTTTGACAGGTAGACAGAGAAGCGTCTCCTATGACTATCGGGACAATTTTTCCGCCAGAAGCAGACCCGCCTTCGGGAAAGAAACTCGGAAGGGTCTTTTGTAAAAACGGCAGCTGGACTTCGACGCTGTGCTCTTCTCTGAAAGCTTGCGGAACAAAAGTTATTTCGGGATCTTTATTAAGCAATTTTTGGGCGAATTCATTGTCCACCGGAATCTCTCCCAGAGGAGTTCTAAATGCTCCGTTCGGATAAACCGAAACTCCGCTAAAAGGATAACGGTGGCTTGTCCCCAGGATTATCACTGTTTTATACGGCTTATCCTTTATCAGTTTGTAGCCGAAGGCCGCGACTTTACCGGAATACCCGTATCCGGCATGAGGAGAAATCAAGGCAAAAATGCGGGCACCGGGATTTTCGGGATTCGCTTCGTCCAAATAACCTTCGATAACCTTAGACAGCTCTTTGGGGTCATCAGGATAAAATGCGCCGGATACGCAAGGCTCCTTAATATCACCAGCATAAGATAAATGACAAATGTCAAAATCCAAAGCACAAAATAATACCAAAGCACAAAACACAAATGTCAAAATCCTTGACTTGATATTTGTCATTTTGATTTTGGATTTATTTTGGATTTTGAATTTTGTCATTTGTCATTCACTTCCATATTCCTGCGATATTTTCCCCGCAGAACTTACATTTACCGTCTTTTAAATCATTCCGGACGATAAAATAACCGCGGCGCTCAATGACAATTTTCCCGCAACGGGGGCAATACGTATTCTCCGCCGGATTAGCCGGGATATTACCGATATAAACATACTTTAAACCGCATTTAATGGCGATATTCCTGGCTTTCTCAAGGGACTCAACCGGAGTAGGATTAAGGCTGATCAACTTATACATAGGGAAAAACCTCGAAAAATGTAACGGCGTATCCGGCCCTAAATTATCTTTAATCCACAAGCACATCTTCCTTAGAGATTCTTCGTCATCATTAAACCCCGGCAGAAGCAAGGTAGTTATCTCGATATGCACGCCTTCGCTTTTCAACACCTTCAGGGAATTCAAAACCGGCGCAAGCGCGCCTTCAGTCAACTTCGAATAATAATCATCGCTAAAACCTTTAAGGTCGATATTGGCGCCATCAAGATATTTTGCCAAAGCCCTAAGCGGAGCTTCGTTGATGTAGCCATTTGAATGCATAACATTCTTTAACCCCTGCTGACGGACGGATTTTGCCGTCTCCAGCATATATTCATAAAAAATAGTCGGTTCGCTATAGGTATAGGCAATACTTGCGGATCCGGAATCCTTAGCCTCCCTTACTAACTCGGACGGCGCAAGATAACGATATTCCACTTCTTCGGGACTACTCTGGGATATTGCCCAATTCTGGCAGAATTTGCATTTTAAGTTACATCCCGCAGTAGCTATAGAATAGGCATTGGTCGAGGGAAGGAAATGAAAGAACGGTTTTTTCTCTATCGGGTCAATATGTATAGCTACAGGCTTGGCGTAAACTAAACTATAAAGAGTCCCGCCGCGATTCTGGCGCACTCCGCAATATCCCCGCGCTCCGTCCGGAATCATACATCGACGAGGACAAAGCTGGCATTGAACGGCATTTTTCTCCAGTTTTTGATAAAACCGCGCTTCCTTTAATTGCTCTAAACTAAACAGATTAGGCAGGTAAATACAAGACAAGACTAAAGAAAGAAGGATAACGACGCTAAAAATCAATCTGCCTGCATTCTTCATTATAGGGAAAAAGCTGTTTTGAATAACTTAAGTGGAGCTGAGGAGGATCGAACTCCTGGCCTCCTCGTTGCGAACGAGGCGCTCTCCCAGCTGAGCTACAGCCCCATAAATCTATAGATGATTAATTTCCAAAGAGTTATGAAAATTTGGTTCTGAGGTTATTTTAGCGTTCTTAGCCTCTGTAACGATTTTGTAACCATTTTCGGGTGCTTCTGGGGATATTTCATTGTTTAACAAATCTACCGCCCGTTTCTTATGGTCTGGGGATAGATGGCTGTATCTAAGCGTCATAGCAAGGCTCTTATGCCCTAAAAGTTCCCTTACGGTGTTTAAATCAACGCCAGACATCACCAATTGAGAAGCAAAAGTATGCCTTAAATCGTGGAAGCGAAAGTTAATTATTTTTGAATTCTTAAGAGCCGTAGCAAAGGATGTTTTGATGTCTCCGTAAGGTTTCCCTTCTTTGTTGCAAAAAACATACTGGCTCTCAGGATTTTTAAGAACGTTTATGACGGTCTTCTGTACAACTTCGTTCATTGGTACTTCTCTCTTTTCCCCGTTCTTTGTATCAAGCAAAAAGATTATACCTCTCTTAATATCAATATTTTTCCATTGAAGCCCAAGAATTTCGCCCTTACGCATACCCGTATGTAAGGCAACGATAACAATTGGCTTTAAATGCTCACAGCAATTTTCTAATAATGTAATTATCTCATCTTTTTCAAGATAACGAGTTCGTTTCTCTGGCACTTTAAACAGCTTCACTTTAGCCATAGGATTGCTTGTTGCCTTCCCCCATTCAATAGCCCGATTATACAAAGAGCTAAGACAATTAAGCACCCTATTTACTGTAGATTTTGTAACTTTTTTAATTCTCTCAGTTTTGTATTGTTCGATGTCCTTCGGGGATATCTCAAAAAGGTATCTATTACCAAAATACTCTTTTAGATTCTTAAGATTAAAAAAATCTGACTTATGCCACGACTTATTATTAGATTTACAATGTATCTCTAAATACTCATCAGCAAAATCATTAAATTTAACTTTAGGAATCTTTTTAATATCCAAATGCTTGCCTTCAGCTATCTCAACCCGCTTCTTCTGTAAAACTGCCTCAGCCAGCTTCCTATCAGTGCTAATTGCTCTCTGGATACGCTTACCATTAAGGGAATAACTTATATAAAAAATATCCCCTCTTTTATAAACACCTTTCATCTTACTGCTCCTTTTTTGATTGATTAAGTATAGCTAAAATAAACCCTTCTTTCAAGAGTAATCTCCAACGCAAGGAATACTCTTTTGTTTTAGCCAATTGCTAATCTTCAGGTAATCAAAACGAACGAGCCTGCCTACTTTTAAAAAAGGAATAGTCCTATCGCTCGTCCACCCGTAAACAGTGGTTATAGATACACCTAACATCAAGGAAAGCTCCGCAGGTGATAGATACTTCGGCAAATTTGTGGTTTTGTCCATTTTTATCCTCCTTTGCGGGAGCTGGCTTAATGCCTAGCTCGGAGGACAAATTTAATTTTTTCTCCTTTTATTTTTTAAAGAATCCTGTTGTGTTACCCACCTACAATTTTCTGGATAGTAACCTTTTTCGTTATCTATTCTGTCAATTACGAATTCTCTTGAAGGTCTTAATCCCATATCACGAACAAAAACGGAAAAGTCATTTAGCCAGGCTTCACAGATAATAATCCCTCTGCCACCATAATTCTTGAAATTGCTTGCATTGTGATTTAAGCAGCGGTTAATCATCCCGCAATAGGTCTCATAGTTTAATAGTTCTTGTTCTGTAAGATTTTTAAGATGAGTGTTATGGCTAGTTCGCTTAGTAATGGCAGAATTAGTCAAAGAATTTTGGCTATAAACACCCCTTTTAACTTTATTGATTATGCCTTTTTTATAAAATAGAGATAAGAATTTATCTGCTAAGGCTCTGGATAAATTTAAATTAACCATAATGGATTTAGCTGTTACTTCGCCGTTAGCAAGAAAGAGGCTTATAACTTTATTAGTTTTGGTCATTTTTTATAATGCGTTTAATTGTTTTGCAGTTTAAACGTAATTTCTTTGCTAGCTTTTTTTGTGAATAATGGCAGAAAAAATAATAGTACCTAACCTCTAATTCTGCTCCAGGGCTCACTTTGTATTGATTAGCCATTTTTCTCCTTAAAAACTTTTTCACATTCAAGCGAACAGAAACGATGAAATTCATTTGTTTCTTCGTTATGAGAATAATAAACAAGACTGGGGATTAGTTTTTGACAAACAAAGCAAAAAATTTCACAAGAGGCGTGAGGATTCAAAATTTCCATTTCACAGATTGGACATAGGGGGAGTTTTGGTTTTTTCATTTTCACTTTCACATAGTTTTGGGAGAGGAGTCTTGAAAGACTCCTCTCATTTATGATTTAATTAAACTAAGTTCTCACACCAGCAAATACAGAGATAATTAGTTACAGCCATTCCTACATTCTCGTATCCCAATACACCGTAACCCAAAATGTTCTTGTGATTGTTTATAACTTGTAGACCACCAATAACAGAAGTCATTCTTTCAGCTTCAGTATCCAGACCGATTGATTGACTTAGCTCGGCTGAAAAACGTCTGCGAATCAATAAGCAAGGCTTACCCTCTACTACTGTGCTATTTTTAGCTACTAAAATTGCTTTGTTTGTACCTAACACTAGGTCGTATGAGCCAGAATCTAATTGCACGTTACCCAGTACTTTTATTAATTTGATTTTATAATTATTTAACATATCGAAAATCGACATTCTATAATTCAAATTATTGGCATTATCTTTATCATAAGTCAGTATTGCGTTGTAAACTGTAGAGCCAACCAACAGAACATAATTATCGCCATAGTCAGAAACCTTCGCTACCATACTTACGACACCGTCGTATATATCTTGACCAGAAACACGAGTTACTTCTTGTGAAGAAATACCTAAAAGTAAATCTAACATCGTTTTGACTTCAAGTTTATCCAAGCCTCTTGCGATTGCTGCTTTCTTGCGTGCCAAAGGGGTTACATCTTTGCTATTAGAAAGCTCTTGAAGAGTAACGTAAGCGAGGTCTGTTTGATAACCAACCATTTGTACTTCGACTGCACCCTGCGGAGATTTTTTGTTAGATACAACTTCTCCATTAACGCCAGCAGTATAAATCACATCAACGTTTTCGTCGTAGCTATTAAACACATACGCATTATCACCCACCTCAAGCGTTCCCTTATTTGCGATTTCGACTAAAACAGGGTCAACCGGAAGAGCGGGGTCAATTGGTTGACCAAAAACCTTTGCAACTTCAAAAATATTATTATTCATTGTTTTTTTCCTCAAAATAAATCCATTGATAATTTCTTATCAATTCTATTTTTTAATTACTTAAACTATCTTTTTAATACTGGCAATCGTTTCAGCGACGCTTTTGTTTCATCGTTAGCTTTTGCTAACTTGGTTTCGGCTATCTTGGTTCGATTGCTTTTGTCTTGCCAGTTTTTTTACTCGCCTTAACTTTTGTTTTAGGTTTTGAAATCTGGTTTAAATTTATTTTGGTGCAGGGGAAAAGGTGATAAGGCTTTTCACCCTGCTTTGTTGCATCCGAATAATTCCCCAACAGCCTTAGGAGCAGGGAATCGCTGAGAAAACAGAGCTGGAAAGGGCTCTCCCTAAGTTAGCGTCCTTTCGGACAAACGGATTATAAGTCTATAAAAATAAAAAAAGCTATCCTTTGTTGTAAATTATCAACTTCAACAAAGAATAGCTAATTTATTCCTACTCTCTAAAATAGGGAGTATTTTATATCTTGGTACACTCGCTTTAGCATTTTTCTAGAGGTTGAAAGTTGAGTATTAAATCCGTATCCTCTTGATACCTTTATTTAAAAGAGCGAAAAATTGCCTAATTTAAGCGTTCTTGGGGTCTTCTCATCCCCTAACATTAAGCATACCCCAATTTATTGATTTGTAACAAATATCTTAGTTATTTACAAGCTGGAGTTAAAAATACTCCAAAAATGATTATTCAATCTCTCTACTATTAAGTATGCCCCAAATTTCCCGTTTTAGACAAATATCTTAAGATAGAACCTAAACTAACCTAAGAATATTCAATTGAATGCAATTGATAAAGATTATATCAATTGAATATACCAATTGAATATCTAAAACTACAAAAAATTTGGTAAACTATCGC
>Ga0209749_1000228_pt1 | contig 88332 bp, 90 predicted proteins | sample EPASupsiteSAE347_FD_187267 | JGI IMG/M metagenome (GOLD analysis project Ga0209749, IMG submission 187267) | Bioremediated contaminated groundwater from EPA Superfund site, New Mexico - Sample SAE3-47 (SPAdes) (version 2) | ecosystem: Environmental > Aquatic > Deep subsurface > Groundwater >... | reverse complement strand
GCGAATGATCTCGTATGCAACCGCCATGGGATTGCGGGTTATCGTAAACCCCCCTATGGCAAGCTGGCAACCATCCTTAACGAACCGTGTGACGGCCTCATCGAGACCCATCAGCCTATCAGCGATCATCTAATCCTCCAAGACCATTGGTGTTGCAGCTTCTACATTCTCGAACATGGCCGGTTTATGATTCAGGGCGATATCCGTGATATCGCCCTGAGGGGGCAATGATCGTCAAGGCCTACTCGCCCGGACGGGCAGCATTCTCCAATCCGCTCTGTGGAATATCTATAGCGGCCTGTTGCGGGGCGGTACCGTCGGACATATAGTTGATGAACTTCACGGGCTGGAACTTCCTGGACAGGACGTTGAGTTGAAAGACATCGGGTCTTGCGTAATGACCCACAGAATCGATCATGTGTTTGACGCTGATGATGTTATCCAAATTGATATCGGCATAGATGATCTGGTCTGTATCTTCTATGGGTCCCGCAATGTAGTTGCTTATGGGATCTACTATACCGGATATGCCGCCACCGGCGTCAAGAATACCTTCGTTTGCCGGGTCTATCTCCAGGTAGAACTTGAGTTCTTCGCTACCCACACAGGATGACGAATAGACGGTGTAAACCTGACCCTCGAAGGTCATGTTGCGCATGGCAACATCAATGATTTTCTTGCGGTCCCGAGGCTGGCTTCTGAAGTTTGCACCAGGCCACATTGCTATGTGGATTTGCTCTCCCAGTCCGTAAAGCGAATAGCGGGCAAGAGGCATCGAATGCTCATAGCAAATGAGCATGCCCACTTTTCCGATTGATGTATCCGCCACCTGCAGACTTGTCGCATCGCCGTATCCCCAGATGGTCCGTTCTTCACCCGTAGGCATGAGTTTGCGCCTCTGGATCAGGATGTCGCCGTCTTCACTGATAAGCACCTGGCTGTTGTACAGGGTAGCCCCGTCTATTTCTACGAATCCCAGCGCGATCATGATGTTATTCTTCTTCGCAGCCTGACGAATATAATCCATCTCCGAAGACTGAACCTCAAGCGCATTGGCAAACTGTTTCTTGAAAAGTTCAAGCTTCTTGTTGTTGTTAATGCCCATCCAAAGCCACCAGGGATAACCGGGTATGTATGTTTCAGGAAAAACGATGAGTTTTGCCCCATTGAGAGATGCTTCCTCCGTCATCGCGATGACCTTTTCGATGCAACCTTCCTTGCTGAAGAGAACCGGTGAGACGATGGTTGTTGCAACTTTGTTGATCTCATTGTTATTCATGGAATTCCTCCTTATAGGTGTTTTATCTTTCTTCGACCGTTTTCGTGTCACTTTTTGTCACCATCAGAACCAGCCACAGCAAGACGCCGGCTGCCAGTGCGTAGGCGGCGCCAAATCTCCACAGGACAACGCCGACCATACCGGCAATGCCCAGATCGAGCTTGTCACGGGACATAAGCATTGCGATATAACAACAGGCGAATCCTTGAATGAGAAGCGTTGTGGAGGCAGCGATACCGAGAAAGGGTTTCATAAGAGTAATGAGAGGGACAACGAATACCAGTATTGGCCACCACAATTGGAATGAAAGCAGACCGCCCCATACAGTGGGCATGCCCTCTTTCCCTCCCTTGTAGCGCTCATAGACTGACACGGTCACACCGGCCCACAGTGGTCCGCATGTTGTAGCATACGGAGCAAGGATGGCGTTCCATGCGTTACGGAACGCTGTGATGATCGAGGAGCGTGCGATACTGAAATCGATGTGCTGGTCCTTCCTTTCCTCCATGGCCTCTTTGCGCAGGGCATCGATGATGAGCCAGTCGCCAAAAAGGATAATGTAGACGACGAAGGCGGTAGGTATTGCCTTGATCAGGTGGCTTATCGGTGGAAAACCGAATCCGAATACCGACATTGTGGCGAACTGTTCAGCAAACCTGGGAACAAAAATACCCCATTCAATCTTAGGCATCGGCGCCTCTTTCAAGACAAGCGCGACAATGGCACCCAAGATTAGTGCTGGAACGTACCCGTAGCGCCCCATCATTTTCATGGCCTTGCTCTTGAACTGCCACTTCTTAAAGCTTACCGACCACAACAGGTAGAAGGCGATAAACGTGGCGATGCCGATACTCCACGGTGACTTCATAAACCTACCCCCAACCTTTAGCTCGCCTACGATCGCGCTCAACCCCGCGCCGAGGACAACCCCCGCCCGTATACCTGCCGGTACCCGTTTATTGATCCAGTCAGCAAGACCCGTGGGCCCCGTGATAACACACAGGAAAGCCAGAACAAGCTGGACTGAGGTAAGAGCCCAAACCCTTTCAGCGTGAGCTGCCTCGGGATATAGTTTCACGTAGGCGAGAACAACCGGAATGGCTGCCGTTATCCATCCCGGTACTGTTGGATCCCCCAGGGTAGCCGTCAACCAGAACGCGAGGGTGAACCAGAACACGGCCGTCCATGCTACCTCGAAAGATACCCAGGGAAACGCTTCAATGATAAAAGGGATGGCGGCCATGGCCACCGAGAACAGAAAAAACGCCTGTATGGTCTCCGCCATTTCCCAGCGATAATGCACGAAAGGGAAACGGAGCTTAAAAAGACCAAGTGAAATATGAGGCGATTCGAGAGGACCAGTACTCTTCATTTTTACCTCCTTGTTCCTTTTTGGATCGTCGGATTTAACGATCGTTAATGATTATTATCTTAGAATGCATCGATTGTCAATGATTTTTATCTTACTTTTTTTAGGTACCGGTGTGGCCGGAAATTATGATCCAAGTAGCCAATATAACGTAATATAAATGTCACTGACTAAAATATTTCTGTACAGTCCCGAGTTAATGTGATATCCTCAAGTAAGATTATAATCGTAGCCATCGCTTAGGCTATTTGCCGAAGGAAGGAAGACGAGGAATGACTTTAGCAATGAAATTGAAAAAGCTCAGGTTACTGAGAAAAATGAGCACCACTGAGCTGTCCAGAATATCCGGCGTACATCAGACAACCATATCCGCGCTCGAAAACAACAAGCATGCGTCGCCCGGAATCGATACGGTGGAGCGACTCGCCAGAGCCCTTCGGGTTTCCCCGCTCTATTTCTTTGAGGACAGAGTTCGGACACCGTTCGATCTCGTAAATGATCTCCCGTCGGAGATATCGGATTTTCTTCTGAGAGAAGAGTCTCTTCCCTATCTCATGCTCAGCAAAAAAGCTTTTGAAAATGGTATCAGCAGCATGACAATCGAGCAGCTTCTAAGAGTGCTCCAGGAAACTTACAGTACCGGCAAAACCAGGGGAGACGAAAATGCTAAGGAACGAAAAAGGAAAGATAAGGGAACCATCTAGTACACGACGCTAACCCTATCCATACTAAGGGCTGAGCTTAATTCATGGGGTGTCATCTTATGAAGATCCAGCTGGCAGATTATTCGGGAGAGATACAATGGTTTCGCCTGGGAGAACGGCTCATCATAGACGAAGATGATCGGGCTCTCGATGACCTGATTAGCATCTCCTTTCATAACGTGGAAACACTTGCCGGGGTGGTTCAGGAAAAACCCATAGATGAAAGGCAGCAGATACCTGTCTTGAGAACCTTGCTGGATACCCTTGAGGACCGATACGAGCAACTCTATATCTCAGATGCCCATGGTGACTATTTCAATGCGGACGGCCAGAAGGATAATATTTATGATAGGGGATATTTCCATGAAGTTATGGAAGGCAATACCGTCATTAGCGAACCCATCATCAACAAATCTACGAAGAACCCCATTATTGCCGTGGCAACACCTATCATGCAAGGTGGCCGGGTCATAGGTCTTTTTGGAGTGACAATCCCTATCGGTTCGTGTTTCAACGGCTTGCGCTACCTGCCAATTGGTGTCGATGGAAAACAAGTCGGCCAAAGACATAGGGGCAGGCGGCGTGCCAAGAGCGAAAGTATTAAAGGGTGTTACAGGTATGCGGCCTGAACCGATGCCGGCATGCACCTGGGATGATTGTTCCGGCCCCCTCTTTCTCTTGCAGGCAACACGCTACCTGTCCTGCCGTCCGGAAGAAATGGGTGCTACAGCCACCCGCAGATATTGATCACCCGGCTTTGACCGACGAGGTGCCCGACGTCATAACGGGCCCAGACCGTCGATGGCCCGGCGCAGGGTTTGTGCGCTTTCTACCAGGGCCGATCGTTCCCGGTCGTTAAGGGGCAGCGGCAGGCTTGCCAGCACACCCTGCCCGCCCAGGATATGGGGCCGTGAAAGAGTTACGTCGGAGATGCCTTCACAATCGGACATGAAGGTGCTGACCGTGAGTATGGCCCTGTGATCGTGAAGAATCACATCGATAATATGGGCGAGCGCGCTGCCGATCCCGTAGTAGGTGGCTCCCTTGCCGGAGATAATATGGTATGCGGCCCGTCTGACGTCCTCGCCCATTTTCTCTTTCTGTGACTCGTCAAGTTTCTTTCCGAGAAGACGGCAAATCTCATCGATTGTCAATCCGCCTACCCTTGCGAGCGACCAGGCCATCACTTCCGAGTCGCCATGTTCTCCGATGACGTAGGCATGGACGTAATTGCTGTCAATATCAAGGAACTGACCGAGAAGGGTCCTGAAACGGGCGGTATCGAGGACCGTGCCGGTCCCGATTACTCGTGACGAAGGTACGCCCAATCCCTTGGCTATCCGGCTTGCAACGTGGGTCATCACATCCACGGGATTTGTGGTGACCACCAGGACCGATCGGGGCGCATGCTCAAGTATCGCCGGGATAACATCCCGAAATATGGCGGCATTGTCAGCCGCCAGGTCAAGACGCGACTGTCCGTCGAGCCGGCTTCTTCCAGCCGCTATGATGACGGCTGAACTCCCTTCGAGATCGGCATAGTCGCCCTCCCGTATGACAACGGAATGGCCGAAAGGAACGGCGTGGAGGATGTCGGCTGCTTCCGCCCGTGCGCGCGTCGTATTCTTGTCGACAAGGATGATCTCCGTCCCAAAACCTTTCATAACGATTGTGTAAGCCGCGGTCGAGCCTACAAGGCCCGCACCGACAATCCCTATCTTCATCGTTCGCCCTCTCTATCCATGCTATGCTGTGCCTTTCATGATCAATATCGAAAAACAGCTGCCGGCGACGGCACTCCGGGTACCGATCCGGGTGCAATATCATAAACAGCGCCGCCTTTCAGGTATGTGTACGCGCAGGCAAGGTCCAGAAGGTCTTCGTCATCCCCCGAACGGCTTTCGTGCACGTCGACTCTCCGGCTGACCGGGTCAAACCTTCCCCATTGAGGCACCCGGGGCGATACAAGAAGGGAATCGACACGGCCGCCGAATGCTTCGGGTAGAATGGTTTCTATGTCACCGGCCGTCCGGCCTGTACCGGCGAGATTGAGATACGAATCGATTGCTTCGTCACGGGCGGCGAGAAAATAGGAACCCATGACCCCGATAGCCCTCTCCTGAAGCTCGGCATCAGTCCGATCCTCAGGATTGATCGCGAGGTTCTCGCGGGCGAGATAGGGATAACTGTTTGCTTTTTTGTAGATTCCGAAAAGGTGATCGAGGCCGGCGAAGAGAAGCGGTGCCTTTTCCTGTCCTATCACACCGGAGACCCCATGGTCGACGAGCTTGAAGTATTGCAGGATGTTGCTTTTCTTATCATCGATTCCCCCACCCTGACCATGAAATACGGCGATGCCTCTCCCTCCCGATTGGGGCGCATTCGTGTGATAGTGAAGCTGCTTCTGCTGTTCATTGTACTGCATGGCCTCCTCGAAATTTTTCGGCACCTTATCCATGAAGAGTTCGTTCATGCTGTAACGGGAACATTGAAAAAACCGCGCCCCGTTGAGACCCAGGGCAAGCATGAAAAAGCGGCTGTCATTGTAGACAAGGCCGAGCACGGGCTTTAGATGGAAACGGCCCGACACCGTGACGTTCTCATCAAACCTGAGAGGGAGGCGAAAATAAAAAAGGTCCCTCCTCGATATGAAGGCGCAAAAACCCTCACTCTGAAAGAATGACCAGAATTGATTATCGTTGACGAGCGGCCTTATGGAAGACAGGACGTCCTCCACCTGCCCGGTACGCAGATGTCTTGCATTGAGCTGCTCCTCGGTTTTGCGAACAAGATTTTTAAAACGAATCTGATTCTGTCTCTTTTCGGGACCCGTCCGGAAAGCCGGCATGTAAAGAGAAACGCACAGTTCGTCTCTGTACTCCATCAAAACGCTCAGTTGCTCTTTCGAAAGAATATCCATGAAAGCCCACCTCTCTTTATAATGATATACATTCTTCAGGTGGTGCCGGATAACGGACCACCATCCAGATGTCCATGAATGCAAGGGGAGTGCCAGCGTCCAAAAGGCTATAAAACCGCATAGTTCACATATACGAGGTACGTAGAATCCCTGGTGGTGGGGTATTATGCCACGAAGAATATGGTGTCGGCAAAAACTTGAAACTATCTGTGTTTTGACCTATCTTTACTTCATGCATGCGCCTCTGAAGTTTTCCATCATGACCTACAATGTGCACAGCTGCATCGGGAATGACGGAAAAAACATGCCGCTGAGGATAGCACAGATAATTGCGGGGCTCCATCCCGATATTGTGGCGCTGCAGGAACTGGATGTCGGTCTTAGCCGCACGGGATGCGTTGATCAGGCACGCATGATAGCCTGTGAACTGGATATGAACTTTCATTTTCATCCCAGCCTCTATATTCAGAAAGGGCGGTACGGCAATGCCATCCTGAGCCGCTACCCCATTCGACCCGTCAAGACCGGAGGCCTTCCCTCGCGCCGGAAAGAACCCCGCAGAGGCGCCCTCTGGGTTGAAGTCGACATCCATGGCCATAGCATACAGGTCATCAACACCCACCTTGGGATCACACCGGTCCGGCGCCGGACTCAATCAGCCGTGCTCTTAGGTCCCGACTGGCTTGGTAATCCGCGGTGCCGGCCCCCGATCGTGCTGTGCGGCGATATGAATGCCACTCCCGGATCCTACGTTCATCATGACTTTTCGCAAAAGCTGGCCGATGCCCAACTCTCCCTTCCGGGAAATCACCGGCCGAGAAGGACCTGGCCCAGCATCACTCCGTTTCTTCGCCTCGACCACGTCTTCCTTTCACGGGAAATCGTGGTGAGGAGTTGCAAAGTTCCCCGCTCGATGAATGCAAAAATGGCGTCCGACCATCTTCCACTGCTTGTGGAAGTGCAATTGCCGGACGGGAAGATCTAAGTCCGCCTGACAGAACGAAATGGGGCCCGCATAATGTGCGGGATCTACCGGAACTGTTTGATTTTGGAATAACGATCGTATTCCGGGGAGGTCATCGGTGCCGGACAGGGAACCGCTATTCATCCCGCAGCACAACGAAGAAAGTGGAACCCAGCCTGTCGATCATCATGAGCACGCCTTTTTCCGGCTCTGCTTTTTTCAGTACCGACAGGTAGTCTTTATCGTCTTTGACACGTTTGCCATTAACCAGGACAATTACGTCATCGGCCATCAAGGATGCGGCATGGGCGGGAGAACCCATCTCCACCCGGGTTATAACCACGCCTTCAAGGTCGGGGTGCCCAAGCTTTTGCGCGATCCCGGGTGTTATTGTCCTGACCGCAAGCCCAAAGGGCCTCCTTTCTTCAGAGGTGGTCACTCTAATACGGCCGGACTGAAATTTTTCCTCATCCGTGGTGGTGATCGCGGCTGTAAAACTCTTGCCGTTGCGGATCCCTTCCACGTTTACAGTTTCCCCTATCCTTTTCTCCTGGATCGCGTTGATGACAAACTGTGTGTTGACCGCCTGTTTTCCCTCAACTGCAACAATGATGTCGCCCGGCTTCAAACCGGCCACGTCCGCAGGACCCTTTTTCACGACCTGCCTCACCAGCGCCCCCGGGCCCTTGAGACCGAAGTATTTCTTGATGTCCGGAGTAAGGTCCTGGAGCCCCAACCCCACCCATCCACGCAGGACCTTTCCCTGTTCGATCAAGTCTTGGACCACCCTTTTTACGAGATTGATGGGGATTGCGAAGCCGATACCCTGGCCCGGCCGGACCACGATAGAGTTAATCCCTATCACCTCCCCCCTTATATTTACCAGAGGACCTCCGCTGTTTCCCGGATTGATCGAGGCATCAGTCTGGATGAGTTCTCCCAGTGAACTCATCCCCAAACCGGGGCGGCTTTTCGCGCTGATTACTCCCAGGGTGACGCTTTTCTCGAAACCATAGGGGGAGCCTATTGCTATTGCCCACTGGCCCGGTTCTATTCGCTCCGAATCCCCCAGTCGCGGCACTTTGAGCCCGTCGGCCTTGATCCGCACGAGGGCAAGGTCCGTCTTGCTGTCGCTGCCGGCGACCTTTCCATCGAAGACGCTCCCATCGTGAAGCTGGACAACCACCCTGATCGCATCTGCTACAACATGATAATTTGTCAGCACATATCCATCCGGGGTGACGATCAGTCCGGAAGCCTCGCGTATTCCCGTGCGCTTTCCCGGAAACGTCTTGCGTCTCAGCAGTTCCTCAAGAAATTGCCGCAGACTCTCTTCATCAATACCCTCTTCCCCGTCGGGCAATTGCAGTCCCTCCAGGACCCTCTCGGCGCGTATCGATACAACTGACGGTCCCACGTCCCGCACGACCGCAACAAAGGAGTTCTCCTCGGCCGCCGGGCCGGCAGGCAGCGTGATCGTCTGCGGACCGTCAACACCTGCCCAGACGCATCCGACTCGCTGGGCTGCACAGCACAGAAGAAATGCGAGAATAATCTTACAGACCACCTGACATGCCGGATGTCTCTTCACCATACGACCCTTATAGGAAGATTATCTTTCCGTCAACGGAACGTCTCTTCACTTTATCATGTCCCTTATCGACAAAACCGAGGGTCTCGAGAGCACTGAGTACTCTACGGGCCCCGTCGGTGACGGACGTATGAGCTGTATCTATACGTACCTCCGGCGAGGAGGGCTTCTCGTAGGGAATGCCGGCGCCGGGTAAGCTTCTGATCTCGCCGTTGTCGGCTTTTTTCCAGAGTCCTTTAGGATCGCGCGCCCGGCAGAGCGCTTCAGGACAGTCAATGAAGATCTCGGCGAATTTTTCGATGTGCAGGCGGGCCGTTGCACGGTAATACCGTCGCGGCGCAGTGGCGGCTATCACGACATTGACCCCGCTTTCTGTAAGATGCTCGGCAAGATAAACGACGACGCCGTAGAACCAGTCCCTTTCTTCGTCCGTGTAGACAGGGCGTGGTGTCAACACCCGTCTGAGTTCATCGGAATCGAAGAACACCACGGTAACGCCGCGCTCCGATAATATCCCGCACATCTTTTCCGCCATCACCGTTTTCCCCGACGACGGCAAGCCCGTGAACCATACCGCGAATCCTGATTTTGCTGCCGGGTTCATCGTCCGTTCCTCCTCCTGCTAAGCGATATAATCATTGACCTTAGTGTAGTCGAAGCGCCTGGTCTTCAATATCCTGTGAATGAAGTTGAAAAGCTTCCGTCTTACATCATAAGAAATGTCCGGGTACCACAAGGGACTGGCTAGGACCAGCGCCCGCCAGGCAAACCATGGCTGTACCACGCTTTGAATTCCATCGTCGGGACGGAAGGCAAGATAGCTTTTCCAGAAGAGATCGTGAAGCTCTTTCAGGGGGCCTTCAAGGCGGCCATACCGCTGCATTGAGAAAAAAAGGTAATTGATTGCCATGCAGCTTACGTCGTCCGCGGCTTCACCCCAGGGACCCCTGCTTCGGTCAAGGACCCAGAAAATATCTTCCTTCTCGAAAACGATATTGAAGGGATGGAAATCCCCGTGGACCTGGCAGAGCCGGCCCGGAACACTTTTCAGGCGCCAGCGCCACATGTTCGCTGCCTCTTCGATGGCACGCAAGTCCTTGTCGGTGATTGTCGCGGCATCGGGCTCATAGCTGTCCGTAAGACCCATGATGCCCTCTCCATGGCCGACGAGGTCCCTGAGCCTGCGTATCCACAAACGGGGTTCATCAAGCCGCAACTGATGTATCTGTGCCAGGTAGGAGGCCAGTTTCTCGACCCGTCGGCGATCGAGTCCGCAAAGAGCGTCTTCGTCTCGAATGCGCATCAGATCGTGTGCGTAGGGTACACCGCGCCGAAACGCCGTCACAAGGAGCAGTTCCCTGGCATGACCCAGGGAGGCCATACTCCCGTTGTCCTCGAGGGCAACCATATCAACGGCGGGGACATGGCGGGGCAGGACGTTGAAGGTCTGATAGTCGAGCCAGACAGCCGCTGCCCTGTCGTCTTCCCGTTCCCTTCCGAAGGCGTTTGGGCGAATCCGATGGAATACCATGCGCTTCCTCTTGCCGTCGATGATGCACAGGACAAGAATCGGGCGACCATAACCGAATTTCTTCATCTCCTGGTCGTCGGCCGTTTTTCCCGATAGTTCCCGGACGTTTAATATCCGTACCCGCTGGGAAAACCGTTCGGAAAGATACCGGCTTATTTCACTTTCATTGATCTCCATTCACGGTCTCACCTGGCATTAAAGCAACATTGATGCCACCCTCGCGGGCTGTCTTTGAATGCATGGTATCACAGGATATTATGATGTGCGGCCTTTTGTTATCCCTGACCGCATCTGCCTCAACTGGGGCACTATGCCACAGAACCTGTCGGCTCCCTTCCCATGTTTTTCCGCGTGAACGACGGCCGTTTATCATTAGAGGGAACAGCCGGAAATTTCCCGGACACTTATTCCTTATACGGAATCTCTCCTGGATGTAAGGCCTCCGCCGGAATCACGAAGAATGAAAGGTTTCTGTCCGGGAAACAAAAAAAGGGGGTGGGGTACGGCCCGCTGTAGCGTATATTCACTACCCGCGGTGCCGCCCCCTTCCGATAGAGGCTGTTTATTATAACCCGGGCCGATTCTTCCGGCCGGGCCGATTCACGGAAACATCTCTGTCATCACAGAGGGCTTGCGTCAACGGATCAGTGTCATTATATCTATGCCCTTGGCCGCCTTCTTGAGCAAGCGACGGTTGTAGAGCACCACGTCATCGATTATTTCGCCGCATTTTATACAGCGCCACACCCAGATATGGGCGCACATGCCATAAAACCTTTCATGCACCAGAAATGCGTTACACCGGGGGCACTTGTGTGTCTCCTGCGCATCGAATTTGCTCCTGGGTATTCTTCTACTCGCCGTACCGATTTTCCTTGCCATATTTCCTCCCTATTCTCTTGCATCCGTCAATTCGCTGGCACCCTCCGGCGGGGACGGTGTCCCCGATGAAGCAGTTCGGACCGAAAATGCAATTTGCACGCCATCGAACCTTCAGCCTTGTTGAAGACAGCATAGAACGGCTAGCAGCAAGGAAATATGATATCCAGCGCAGCTCCGGGCTCAGGATTCATTTGGGGCATAGCGCCCCGGTTGAGCAGGCTTTCTGCCCCACCTCTTTCCAGTCTGTCTCGTGATGGATTATTCGGATTTGAGCTTTCGGTAGAGGGTTTTTCTGTCGATACCCAGGATTTCCGCCGCACGGGACCGGTTCCCCCTTACCTCGGCGAGTACCTCGCGGACATATTCCCTCTCCAGATCCTCAAGAGTATGGCCCTTTCCAACAGCGCGTTCAAGAAACGAGTTGCCCGTCGCCCTGGTCATAAGTACCGGCAGGTCGCCAGGGATAACGGTCTCGCCCCGGCATAGAGTCACGGCCCTCTGGATCACGTTCTCCAACTCCCTTACGTTCCCCGGCCATGAGTAATCCATAAAAACCTTCATCGCCTCTGTGGAAACATGGGAAACCTTCTTCTTGAGATCCTTATTGAATGTATTCAGAAAGTGCATGACGAGGAGCGGGATATCTTCCTTTCTTTCCCGTAACGGCGGAAGATCGATGTCGATTACTCGTAAGCGGTAATAGAGGTCGCTTCTGAAGAGTCCCTCATCTATACGTGTCTGAATGTCACGGTTTGAAGTGGAAATGATGCGGACGTCCGTCGGGTAGGAAGTCGTGCCGCCCAACGGGCGCACCTCCCTCTCTTCGATGACCCTCAATATCTTGGCCTGGAGCGATGGAGGCATTTCAGTCACCTCGTCCAGAAATAATGTCCCCCCAGAGGCGCCGACAACAAGTCCATCCTTATCGGTCTTTGCGTCGGTAAAGGCACCCTTCCTGTACCCGAAAAGTTCACTTTCCAGCAGGTTCTCGGGAATGGCGGCACAGTTCACGGCGATAAAAGGCCCGTTCTTTCTGGCACCACTGTAATGAATGGCTTTTGCCACGAGCTCCTTTCCTGTGCCGCTTTCTCCCGTTACGAGAACATTGCTCGACGTATCACAGACCATCTCGATGAGCTGATAAATACGTTGCATGAGAGGGCTTTTCCCGATCATTTTATGGAAGCTGTACTGGGATTCCAGTTTTCTTCTCAGGCCTATCACTTCTTTTCGCAGGGACTTTGTTTCGAGTGCCTTCTCGACGGCCAGGACCAGTTCGCTCATGTCGCCGCTTTTCGTTATGAAATCGTAGGCGCCCATCTTCATGGCCTGCACCGCCGAATCGATGGATCCAAAAGCGGTAATCAGGATAACCGGGGTTGTCGGGGCCACCCTTTTTGTCTCTTCGAGAAGCTGCAAACCATCCTTGCCGGCCATCCTGAGGTCGGTAAGGATAACATCGAAATCCACCTGATTTATCAGCTGCGATGCCGTGGTGCTGTTGCTGACAACAGTGACGTCATAACCCTCCGAGGTGAGCGTATCGCTCAACAACTGGCACCATCTCACCTCGTCATCGATTACGAGCAGTTTGCGCGAACGGTCCTTCATGTGATCACCTCTCCGATTGCAGGGGGAATTGTTGAACGGTCGCCTCCCCCGGGGTGTCGACCTGGTGTATCTCTTCACCCATTGTACCGGATTATAGTGAAATGGTAAAGAGACGACTGGGGCATAAAACCACTTTCAGGGGCAAAAAGTCCCCCCTCTTGCCCTCCGATAAAGCGGGAAACCGGCCGTTGAATCCTGTTATTTCAATGGAATGGCCAATGGTACAGGTTTTGCTTCTCAAAGGACGCACATGCATCAGTCATGCTATGAATATGCCGGGAGCCAGACCGCCTCCCGGCAGCACAGAAAAAGGAGGGAACCCATGAAGAAGTCTGTTTGTTTCACCATCTTTGTGATGTTATTGCTTTTTGCGTTTGCAGCTATGACTGTGTCCGCTGAAGCCGCCATGAGAACCATGACGGGCAAGGTGATCGGCGTAGATCCGGGCGGAAAGGGCATTGCGATCTCGTCTATGGCCGGTGGAAAGGAAATTGTGGCTGGCGCCATCGTCGATGATTCGACTCAGGTGACGGTAAAGGGCAAAAAGGCAGGTCTGACGGACATCAAGGAAGGTGACAGGGTTACGCTGGTATATACCCTTGAAAAGGACGATCTCTACGCAAAGAAGGTTATGAAGAAGTAGAACCTGGGCTTACCACCCCGGATCGAATGATCCGGGGTTTTCCTTTCTTTAATCGGGCAGCATGAAATAGAATGTAGCTCCCTGTCCCGGTTGGCTTTCCGCCCAGATGCGGCCGCCATGCCGGTGAACAATCCTTTTCACCGTGGCAAGACCTATTCCGGTACCTTTATATTCATTTTCGTTGTGAAAGCGGGCAAAGGGTTCGAACAACCTTCTCCCGGCCCGGGCCATATCGAAACCACAGCCGTTGTCGCGGACAAAGACAACGAGGCCCCCTTTGGCCTGATGCGACCCAAGCTCTACAATGGCTTCCCCGTCGTTATTGGCCGTAAACTTGTAAGAATTGCCTATCAGATTTTCCATGACGATCTTCAGCAGATTGTAGTCTCCCGGCACTTTCAGATGCTCCTCGGCGATCAATTTCAGGGTCCTGCCAGGGTAAAGGCCCCGAAAATACTGCTCCAATGACCGGGACATCTCAGCTAAGTCTACCGTTGTCCGATTTATCTCTCCCTTGGATATCTTAAAGAGCCTCAGCAGATCCCGGACGAGAAACAGCGCATTCTGACTCGTTTCGCGGATATATTCCACGTACTCATGGCTTTTTTCCTCGAACCCTTCAGGCGGCAGTTCAAGCAGCCGCCTGCTGAAGCCGTTGATCACAATGAGCGGGGATTTGAGATCATGGGTAACGGACTGCATGAATCCTTCAAGCTCCTTGTTGGTATCTTCGACCAGAAGCAGGTTCTTGGCCAATTCCGTGTTCAGGGTCTTTATGGATTCTTCCGACTTTTTCATTTCCGTGATATCCACGAAGCTCGCCACTCCCCCGACTATCTCGCCGCCGATCACCAGAGGCGTGGTATTCGCCAGGATCGTAATGTGCTGCCCGTCCGGCCGGACCAGGACCATTTCTTCGCCTTTGATTGTTTCACCGTTGACCAGGGAGCGGTTCAGGGGCAGCTCTTCGTAAGAATAGGCTTCGTTGCCGTCAGGTTTCAATAGCTTGAATTGGTCGATATTATCGACCATCTCGAATCCGGAAGCAGGCCTGCGGCCAAAAAAAGCCTGTGCTCTTCTATTTACATACGCTATGCGGCCTTCTTTCCCTTCCACGACAATCACTCCGGCGGGGATGACGTTGAGAATCGTCTCGAGACGCTGTTTTTCCAGAAGTACCCTCGTCTCCGACAACCGCAACTCTTCCTGCGCCTTGTTAAGGCCCATCAGTATGTCCCTGAGATTGCGGTTCTGGACGCGCAAGCTTTCAGTGCGCTTTCTGACCATTGCGTCCAGGTCTCTGTTGAGTCGTTGAAGCTCCTTTTCCTTCCGTTTCAGGCCGGATATATCGCCCACGGAGCCTATCCACCCTATCCGGTTGCCGGCGTTGTCATAGAAGGCCGAGTACATGATAAGTGCATCGAAACGCGTACCGTCCCGCCTCTGGAGATTGAGCTCGAAAGAACCTGACGTCTTTTTCCCTTTACGGATTTTCAGGAATATCTTCTTTGCCTTCCTTACTTCGTCGTAAGGCCAGTAAACATAAGGGAACCGCATGCCGAGAAGTTCCTCGCTGCTCCAGCCCACTATCCTGCAGAAGGCGGGGTTGACGTACAACTGCTTTCCCTGATCGTCAATGGCCCCTATACCTATGCTCAGAGACCGGCTGATCGCCTCGCGGAAAGAGTGCTCTGCCTGAATGTCTGCTTCGTTTCGCTTCAACAGCGTGATATCGCTAAGGATACCCAGAACTGTGCCGACCTTTCCATCGGTACCGGCTTCGGGAACGAGACGCACGTGCAGGTACCCCGGGGTTCCGGCCCTGTCACAGGTCACTTCGGTCTCCTGAGGTTCACGAGTTCTGAATGCCTTTCGCACCAGTCGTTTTACGCGGCCGATCATTTCCAGCGGCAGAAAAGCCCAATCATCGAGAGACGCATCGAGGAGCCCCTCCCTGGGGAGGCCGGAAAGATCATGCATGACCGGATTTGTGAATACATGTCTGAAATCGTGATCGAGCCGGAAGATTCCATCGGGTACGTTGTCCCCGAAGGTCTTCAATGCCGCAGCCGGCCCGGCCCAATGACGGGCTGAATCGTTGACGTCGAGGCTCATAAAGGCGGACCTGATGTTGCCGGGTAGGCCCTTTTTCTTTTTCGTTCGGGAACTTCTGACGATGGTACTGACGAGGCTCCCGTCCTCCTTTATGAGGGTTAATTCGCAAAGCTTTTCGTCGCCTGAAGTGGCAAGCTCCTTCATATACACGCTGAAGGCCGCTTCGGATTCTTTTGTGAGAAACCGCGAGAAGGGACCGCCGGTAAGGGACTCCTTCGGCACGCCGAGCAGGCCGGACATGCAGGCATTGGCCTCGACCACAATCCCCTCGGGATCGAAAACAACCAATCCCACAGGCGCTTCATCAAAGAACCTCTGCCAGCCGCCCTCGTTCTTGCGCTCCGCCTTTTCAGTTTTGGAGAGACCGCATGTCTGTACCGACAGTTCGGTGGGCGGCGATTCCTCGCGAGACGCATCCTTTCGTCCGGACGCGCCTGAGCGCATGATATCAGGCCCGTTTTTGCCGTATTTCATAGGACCTCCGCCATTAAGGAAAACCCGCTCTGTCCGTTCTGTTGAATGCTCCGAACGTGACTCGAGATAGGACAAGTCAGGAATCAATTGTGGTAATTATACATCATAATGGCGCAAATGTCGTCACGTCCGGCATCCTTTCTCCTGGAAAATGGGGCTAAAAGGAACAGCAAAGGGGCAATTAATCCCATATCATACCAGGGTAAAATGTGCGTGTCACAGCCATATCGCTAGCGATTTCTGGATGTTAGTTATATCAGACGATCAGGCACGAATCTTGCTTCGAGAAACTGGTCCAGGCTGAAACACTACATCATAAATCGAGCCCGGGGGTAAGTGTTGTGAACCACGAGAAAACGATTTTGATAATAGATGACGACGAATATTTTGTTAAACTTCTCTCCGATGAACTAAGCGACGAAGGGTACATAACGAAGCATGCAGCAAATGGGGCAGAGGCAATCCTGATTCTCAAGCACCTGAAACCCAGCCTTATCATACTCGATATTGTCATGCCCGTTATGGACGGTATGGAGGTGTTGGGACCGATCGTACGCAGGTACGAGGATGTACCCGTCATCCTGCACTCTTCGTATGAGGATTTCAGAAAGGATTTCAAGAGCTGGGCCGCAGACGCCTACCTCGTCAAGTCATCCGATTTTGTGGAACTGAAGGGAACGATCCGCCGGCTTCTCGGCGTCAACAACAGACGAAAACAAGCCCGCGCGTTCGACTCGCGAACGTGATACGGCAGGCTTCGTCCCCAGGCCGGCAGTTGACCGAAACTTAGGCATCCGGAACCCCTGTGGCCAATCGCATTTTCCATCGAGCCCGCCTCTTTGCGCACCCTTTCCACGCCGGTAAATACCTTACCTCAGATAATAAAAATAACGTTGACTATCGCACATTCCCTGTGTTAGAAGAAAAGAGCCGCAAGCGGGACATTAATGACTCTTCAAGACAGTAAAAAAGACATCTACAGGACACTCCTGAACTATAGTGCCCTGGGTCTTGAAATGGGTTTTTGCGTTGTTATCGGCCTCGTGGCGGGTTTTTACGCTGATAAGTATTTGGGCACGTATCCCTATCTTACGTTTGTTTTTATGATTTTTGGAATGATCGCCGCTTTTCGGGCGGTTTATCGAGCATACAAAAGGCTGAAGAAGGAAGACGATGAGGGAGATTACCGTAACCCAGGTTGAACGTTGCAACTTTGCGATTCTCGTGCTCGGTTCCATCGCGATCGCGTTTATCGTTCGTGACCTCACAGCTTTCTTCAGTTTTGCCGTCGCCAGCGCCATCGTTATTCTCAATTTCAAACTCCTTAAGCGAATCATAGTTCGCCTTATCCTGAAGCAGGAGATAGGCAAGAAAGACCTTTTTCTCACGCTTCCCGCAAAGTTCCTCCTTCTTTTGGGAATCCTCACGGTTGTTGTGATCTATGGGAATGTCAAGCCCTTCTATTTTCTCATGGGTCTCTCAACGGTTTTTGCATCAATCCTGGCAAGTCAATTATTGCCGCTTTTCACTTCCAGCTCACAAAGGAGACAAGATAATGGGGCATGAAGCTTTTACCTGGGCATCATACATACCTTTTCTCAAAACGCTCCCGCCGCATGTATCGAATGCCATCATCGTTTCGATCTTCCTTCTTCTTATAGTATTAGTCGGCTACAGACAGGTGAAAAGACTGGAAGACCAGATCGTTCCCGATGAAAAGCTCACCTTCAGAAACCTCGTCGAAATGATAGTTGAGGCTCTGACCAATTTTGTCAATGAGAACATGGGGGAACGGGGGCCGAAATTCATGCTCGTAATCGGTACACTGGCCCTTTTCATCCTATTCAACAACCTCTCCGGTCTTATCCCCGGTTTTCTGCCGGCAACGGACAATGTCAATACAACCTTCGCCTGTTCACTTACCGTTTTTGTCCTCACCCATTATTACGGCTTGAGGGAGCATGGGATAAAATACCTGAGGCAATTCGTCTTCATCAGCGATATGATGCCCTGGTACGCCAACGTTATCCTGAGCATTCTCATGTGCCCCATTGAACTCATCAGTCACATCGCAAGACCGATGTCCCTGGGAATAAGGCTCTTCGGCAACATAACGGGTGACCACCTCGTTACCGCCATATTCTTCGCCCTGGTTCCACTTTTGATTCCCGTCATCTTTATGTTCCTGGGTCTCTTCGTCGCCTTTGTCCAGACATTCGTCTTTACGTTGCTTTCAATGGTCTATTTTGCAGGTGCAGTTTCCCATGAACATTAATAATAACGATGTAAGAATACAAAAAAGAAAGGAGTGAATAGTGATGAAAAAGGTTGTTTCTATTTTGATGCTCAGCGGTTTGATCCTCGTTCTTTCCTGTGGCTTTGTACTTGCAGCTGAAGAAGCCGCAAAGGCTCCCCTCGACTCAAACGTAAAAGCCATGCTCGCGATCGGCGCCGGTGCCGCAATCGGTATTGCCGCTCTTGGTGGTGCATTAGGCCAGGGTAAGGCTGCGGCGGCAGCCCTTGAAGGCATTGCCAGGAACCCGGGCGCATCAGGAAAGATCTTTGCCCCGATGATCATCGGTCTTGCCCTCATCGAATCACTGGTCATCTACGCTCTGGTTATCGCATTCATTTTTGTAGGCAAACTTTAAAAAACCGCTACAGGGATGGTTTTCACATAAAACCATCCCTGTACTTTCAACCAGCCAATCAGGACCCTGCGGATTGAATCCTCTATCCGCCGTCAGAAATCAGAACCACACCATCGCGGTAGAGTTTAAGCGATTTTTTGCGGGATAATTTTCGCTCCCGCCTTTAAGAATCCTCCTCTTCCAAAACCGCTCTCTCATACCGTTTGCCATTCACGCCCTCATGTAAAAGCCCCTGGCACTTCAGCTTGGCTCTTCAACTTCATTTAGCCTCCAGGTGTACGCCTTTGGCGACTGGCCTGGCATAGCCGAATAAGACCCGCCGCAGAACCTATTTCTTGCGGCTCTGAGACTTGAAACCCTGAACCCGACAAGCAATTTCTCCGTTATTCCAGCCCAGACAAGACTCATAGCGCGGACGCGAGGGGAAGAACCGGTACATGACGCTGAGCCGGCTTCAAGAAGAGACCGCTGAAATCCAAAGGCATAACCCCCGGATCGATAAGGGTGCTATGGAAAGCGCGAAAGGTTCTTAACATGTCAAGGCGGGTAACAGCCGTGCCGGCGTTGATCTTTGACATGGGAGTAGTGAACACCCGGGGAGGATATCCAAAAGAGGACCGGCACATGGATCCGGTCAAAGAGGGACTGACCTTCCTGTAAGGTCGGAACCTTTACCCCGGTCCAGTCACAAAAAAAGGTCCCGCTTTCGTTGCCGCAAGCGGGACCTTGTGCTCTCTATGTAGAATTAAGAGGTTATTTCTTTTCGTCCTTCTTCTCCTCTTTCTTCTCATCCTTCTTTGCTTTGTCCTTCTTTGCGGGTTTCTTCTCTTTTTCAGGTTTCATCTCGTCCGTTGCGCCCTCTTTTTTCTCTTTCTTGGGTTTCGCTACGGCGTCCTTTTTGCCGGCTTTTTCCTTCTTGGCGCCTGATATCTTAACCAATGTCATGGCACCTTTCTTATACTGCACGGCAACCTTATCGCCCACGGTCACCTGATCCAGATTTTTGTAGCCTTTCAGTTTGGCATCGCTCACGTCAAATGCTACGACATCTTTGCCGCGCTGAACGCTTATGGTCTTGAACACTGAATCGGTCACCGCTACTTTGCCGACAAAGCCAGCTATTGGTTTCGGTTTCGGTTTCTCTGCCGCTTTTTCAGGCTCTTTTGCCTCTGCCGGTTTCTCTTCCGTGGCGGGGGCGGGTTTCTCTACAGCAGGTTTCTCGGGAGCCGCTTTCGCTTTTTCAGGAGCCTTTGCCTTTTCCTGGGCAAAACCTGTGCCGACGAATGCAATGCTGACAAGCAAGACAAGTGCAAACAATAGAACCTTTTTCATACCCCTTCCTCCTAGATTGGTGTTTTGAAATATTATGATTTATCTTTAAACCTTTGCAGTCGCCATGTCAAGAGCTTTTCTGCCCCGATCCCATCGTGCAGATGCTTTTTTTGGCCTATCCTGCTGTGAGGGTTTATCGGCAGGGCGGGATTTATCTTTAGCCATCGCCGGGCATGCTATACTTTTTTTAATACGAGAGGGACTAAACGCTGAAGCGACATCAGGCGGGAGCGTACGCAACATAAGCCGTGCCCCTGGTCTTGCAGCGGTTCGAGCGGTTCCACACCCTGGAATTGTCCTTTTGACACCGCTTCAAAAGCACATTAAACTAATACCACTATGAAGCGTTTCAGACTGGTCAGCGACTATGAGGCAAGGGGAGACCAGCCTCAGGCAATCGATAAGATCACAGGCAATATCGACCGGGGCGTACCCCACCAGGTACTTCTCGGCGTCACCGGCTCAGGCAAGACCTTCACAATGGCCAATGTCATCGAACGTGTGAACAGACCGGCACTCATTATCTCCCATAACAAGACCCTGGCCGCACAGCTCTATTCGGAATTCAAGACCCTCTTCCCGGAAAATGAGGTCCACTTCTTCGTCAGTTATTACGATTATTATCAGCCCGAGGCCTATATTCCCTCATCGGACACCTTCATCGAAAAAGATTCCTCGATTAATGAGGAAATCGACAGGATGAGACTGCTCGCAACGAATGCCCTCTTCGAAAGGGAAGACATAATAATAGTCGCCAGCGTTTCCTGCATTTATGGCCTCGGCTCACCGGAGACGTATTACGGAATGCTCCTCAACGTTGAAGAAGGGCAGGCGCTGGAACGCCAGGCTATCCTCAGGAAACTCATTCAATGTCAGTACGAGCGCAATGACATCGATTTTTATCGCGGCAGATTCCGCGTCCGCGGCGGTACCATCGATGTTTTCCCTCCCTATGAAGAAGACAGGGCTTTCAGGATCATCCACGACGAAGGCCGGATCGAATCCATTTACAGCATCGATCCCCTCACGGGCAGGGTTCTCGAGAGATTCAAACGGATGATGATCTTCCCCACCACGCATTACGTCATGCCCCGCGAAACCATAGAGCGCGCCATCGCAACCATTGACGAAGAACTTGTCACTCACCTGGACTTCTTGCGGTCCCACAATAAGCTCCTCGAGGCGCAGCGGCTCGAAATGCGGACAAGGTATGATCTCGAAATGCTCGCCGAGCTCGGTTACTGTTCCGGTGTCGAGAATTATTCGCGGCATTTTACGGGCAGGGCGCCGGGGGAACCCCCACCCACACTCATGGATTACCTGCCTGCCAACGCACTTATCATGATAGACGAGAGCCACGTATCCATACCCCAGCTCGCTGCCATGTACCGCGGAGACCGGTCCCGCAAGACCACCCTCGTCGAACACGGTTTTCGTCTTCCCTCGGCCCTTGATAACCGGCCTCTCACCTTTGAAGAGTTTGAGGCAAGAGAAAAACAGGTCGTCTACATCTCGGCGACGCCTGCGAAGTATGAGATGGCAAAGTCACGCGGCCACGTGGCGGAGCAAATCATCAGGCCGACGGGGCTCATGGACCCCGAGATCATTCTCAAGCCAGCCAGGGACCAGGTCGAGAACCTTATTGTCGAGATCAGGCGGACGACAGAACTCAAGGAGCGTGTTCTCGTCACAACTCTTACCAAGAGGTTTGCGGAAGATCTCACCGATTTTCTCCTCGACAAGGGGATCAAGACCAAGTATCTCCATTCCGACGTGGACACACTTGAGAGAGTCGCAATCGTGAGAGACCTGAGATTGGGCAAATTCGATGTCCTTGTGGGTGTGAACCTTTTAAGAGAGGGTCTCGATCTTCCGGAGGTGTCCCTCGTTGCCATTCTCGACGCTGATAAAGAGGGCTTCCTGCGCTCCCAGACGTCGCTTATACAAACCTGCGGCCGTGCCGCCCGTAACCTTAATGGCAAGGTCATCATGTTCGCCGACATGGTGACGGAATCGATGCGCCGGGCCATGGACGAGACACAGCGCAGGCGGGCCGTTCAGGAGGAGTATAACGAACGCAACGGGATCACCCCGGAAGGTATCCGGAAATCCATTACCAACGTGCTCTCATCCATTTACGAGAAGGATTACTATGAGGTACCCGTCGATGGACTGGATGCAAAGATGCTCAAGCCGAAACAGATCTCCAAAATGGTCAAAAGACTGAAAAAAGAGATCGCCGACGCGGCAAAAAAATGGGATTTCGAAAAGGCGGCCCAGCTCCGCGACAGGCTCTTGACGCTTGAAAAGACGGAGCTTACCCTGTGATCTCCCAGATGAGCATCAATGGCTTGCCGGAATCCCCCGGGGTCTATCTCTTCAAGGACACCGACGACGATATAATTTACATAGGCAAAGCGAAGAACATCCGCGACCGGGTCAGGAGCTATTTCCGCAACGACGTCAAAGACCTGAAAACGAAGGCACTCGTCGAGACCATCCACCTCATAGATTTTGTCCTCACGGCGAATGAAAAAGAGGCCTTTCTTCTCGAAAACAACCTCATCAAACAGCACGCCCCGAAATACAACATCATGCTCAAGGACGACAAGTCCTATGTGTCTCTGAAGCTCACCGTTCAGGATGACTACCCTGCCCTCTTTGCAACGCGCAAGATCGTCGATGACGGCTCCGTATACTTCGGTCCTTACCCTCACGGCCGGGATGTCAGGGACATTCTGAAGCTTTTGGAACGGTTCTATCCCATCAGGAAATGCAAGGAAACGATATTTCGGAAAAGAAAACGGGCCTGTATGCTCTACGAGCTCGGCAAATGTCCGGGACCGTGTGTCATGCCCGTCGACGCCGCCGAATATGCCGGTACCATTGAGGAGGTAAGGGATTTTCTGTCCGGCAAAAACGAGAAAATACTCAAGGGCATTGAAAACCGCATAGCAAAAAAGATCGCTTCGTGGGATTTCGAAGGCGCACAGGTCCTCAAGGAACGCCATCAGGCCATCAAGGCGATGACCGAGAAACAGCACGTCCACGAGCATTTCGGCAAGAACCGTGACGTATGGGCCTTTTCGGAAGGGTCCCGGACCGTCTCACTCGTCGTTCTCACCTTCCGCGGCGGCGTCCTCCTGTCGCGCCGTCTTTATAAGGAGCGATTTTATGGAGAAGACGCCGGGGAAACGATAATGACCTTCCTCTTCCAATACTACACTTCGCGGCCCGTTCCCGACGAGATCATTCTTTCGGAAGAAATGGAAGATAGCGATGTCCTCGAAAAACACCTGAGTGGAAAGAAGAAGGGCGCCGTCAGGATCATGGGCCCGGCTCACAGGGGTGTGAAAGACATCCTGCGTCTGGCGGTGGAAAACCTCCATGAAACCGAGGTTCTGCCCCTCGACCAGGCCTTTCGGGACGCATTGCGCCTGAGGGCCGCCCCCGAAAGGATTGAAATATACGACATCTCTCATATCCACGGGCAGAACCCGACGGGCGCCATGACCGTGTTTAAGAATTTCAAACCCGCAAAGGACCAGTACCGGGTCTTTCATATCCGCGGAGAGGATACAATGGATGACGTCGCGATGCTCACCGAGGTGCTCAGCCGAAGGGTCAACGACACCGCGCTGGGACCGCTGCCGGACCTGTTCATAATAGACGGAGGCAAGGGCCAGCTGGCGGCGGCGCACAAGGTCCTCAAAGCAAACCATGTCGACAGGGACATCATCTCCATAGCCAAAGGGGAACGCAGGAAAAGAATGGACGATATTATCTATGCGCCGGCAAGAAAGAATCCGCTCGTCCTTCCCCGGGCATCCGCCGTCTTTAAGGAAATTGTAACAATGCGCGACGAAGCCCACCGCTTCGCCGTAGCCTCGCACAGAAGATGGAGAAAGAAAGAGAATTTAAAGAACGGGTGACAGGTAATAGGCTATGGGAAAGACAAGGCAGTTTTTCCTATTACCCATCACCCATTACCTATCACCTATCTTCATTACTTTCCAGAACTTCCGCTACCACGGACAGGGCGTCGTCGTCCTTGAAAGGTTTGTCCAGGAAACCGTCTACCTTGTATTCTTTCAGCTTTGTCCTCTGCTGCTCGCTCATGAATCCGCTTGAAATGATAACTTTCATGTCGGAGCGCTCTTTCCTGATTCGGCGGAGGACCTCGTCTCCTTTTATTCCAGGCATGATCACATCAAGGATCACGAGATCTATGTCATCCTGTTTTTCCATGTAGACCTGGAGCGCTTCCTCACCATTTTCGGCTTCAAGAAGGGTTGCGCCTGCCTCGGCCAGAATACCTTTCAGGAGCTCCCTGACCATATGTTCATCATCGACGATCAGGATGGTTTTTCCACCGATGTTCTGATCGGCGCGCGGCGTTTCCTTTGATCTTCGTTCCGAAACCCGCAGGGATGGGACCGGCATATAAAGGCGAAAAATCGTTCCCTTATCTTTTTCACTCGCAACCTCGATGAAACCTCCGTGATCTTTAACAACCTTGTCCACAAGGTAGAGACCCATGCCCAGGTTGGAAAGGTCCTCCTTCGTGGAGAAATAGGGTTCGAATATCTTGTGCCGCATAGCCTCATCGATCCCTTTTCCCGTGTCCTGTATTTCGATGCAGATAAATCCTCTGTCCTGCCTTGACGTCGTTACCCGCAAGAGGCCTTCTCCACCCATTGCATCCTTCGCGTTAATAAAGAGGTTCAGAAAAACATTCTGCAATTCCGCCTCGTCCCCTTTTACGTTCGGAAGCCCGAGATCAAAGTCTCTCTCGATCCTGATACTGAAGAAACTCTCCTTCAACAGAAAAAGTACATCATCCAAAAGCGAATTGACGTCCACAAGCCCGCTTGATTTCTTTTGCCGCCGCGAAAAGTTGAGCAGGTGTCTGGTGAGCTGGGAGGCACGCTGGGCTGAATGTTCTATGGCCTCGGCATAGCGGCAGAGCTTTGGATCCGAAAGTAGTTTTCTCATCAACGCCGCATATCCCAGAATACCGGTGAGCATGTTATTGAAATCATGGGCAATGCCCCCCGCCAGCATCCCCACGCTCTCCGTCCGTTTCCTGAGGAGGTGCTCCTCCTCGCTGACCTTCATTTTGACAACATCCTTGAAGAGAATGGCTCGCCATTCGCCGCTGCCGCTTTCTTTCTTCACAATGAAACTTTCGACCCGGAATACCTTGTAGTCGTTTTCTGATTTGTAATTTATCTCTCCGTTGAATGGACGGCTCTTCTTTACAAGGTCTTCGGGCAGACCCGGGATGGCCTTATCGACCCGTTCGCCCAGCAGAAATCCTTTCCTCGTTTCGAACTGCGCCTTTGCGTTCCTGTTCGCGTAGCAGATGTAACCTGTCTTGTCGACAAGAACGAGAGGATCGGGAAAGACTTCGAGGACCGTCTCGAAGGTTGCGCTCGACTGAAGCCCCTTGCGGCGGCTGGTGCCGCCACCCAAAAGCAATGACCGGTTGTATATGTCGCACACGATCTCCAGTTCGCGCACGAGTCTCAATTCCAGATCTATATAATATCTTTTGCCGAGGACAATATACCCGATGGTCTTCAGTTCCCTTCTGAGGGGATGAATGTAGAGAATTCCGTAGCCAAAAACGTCGTCGATCAACGAGGCGGTACTGGCATTTCCGCTGAGGGCGGCAATGCTTGCATAGTCGAGGCTGCACAGGTTATCGTCTATGCTGTAATACCCCTCGTGTATGATCCCTTCTTCATCGACCATGATCTTGCACATGTCGAAAAACGACTCTTCCACGAAAACTCTGGGGACGTTGCTTATGAGCAAATCCTCCTCGGCGCTGCTCATTATACGCATGATAATGGAGTAATTGTTTATGGTCCTTTCATAGAAGTTCCATTGGAACTTCATTGATTCGGTCTGAAGGTCTTTCCGTCTCATCCCTTACCCCAGTTGGAGAAATTTCATGATCTTCTCAACTTCGAAAGCTATGGCATTGCGTTCTTTTTCCAGGATAAACGCTTCTTTCGAGTGACCGCTCGGAGAGCGAGTGAAGAAGCGATCCGACACGTTAACCAGCCGGAGCAGGCCGTCCTGCTGATTGTCGCCGTGGTCGCCATGGTGGCGGCGGATGACCCGTGCGAAGTCGTGGGGAAATTTCCATTTGACGGCTATGATGTATCCCGTTTCCTGATGATCGATGCCAAAATGTTCGCGCTCGGCAGCCACAACATCGGCAGGGCTTTTCATTTCCCGAAGCATCTCCCCGTAGTCCGGAACAGCCAGGTAGAAGACTATCTTTCCGATGTCGTGGAGCAAGGATGCCGTGTAGACTTTTTGCGGGTCTTCCACGAGCAGGTGTTCGGATAATGTCCGCGCCGCATATGCAACCTCGATGGAGTGCTTCCACAGGGCAAGGAGGTCGGCCTCTTTGAGCCTGAGCATCTTGATGATCCCTTCCATCAAAAGAAGGCAACTCACGATGCTTCGCACCTCCTCGAAACCGATCGTAAGCATTGCACGCTGCAGGTTGAATATTTCGATACCCCTGCTGTAATATGCCGAGTTTGCTATACTGATGATTTTGGACGATATTGCCTGATCGTACTTGACCACGTCCGAAAGGTCATTGAATGACGAATTGTTATTGCCCAGAACCGTGAACACCTTGTCCACAACGCCGCCAAGGGTGGGAATCACCTTGATTTCGCTGGCGCGGTTGATCAATTGCTCTCTTGGCATGGCGTTTGTCATAGTTGTATATTGGGCTTTTCGGCACAAATGATTATCAGTTAAGTTTTTTTATATTTTCGCTGTTCGAAACCACACCTTCCACCCCATCGAAGAGGCCGTCGAAGGAATTCATCTTGACTTTCGGGGAGTTTTTGACTATGATGTTACAATTTTTCGGAGGTGTCTACCATGGCATTAGGTCTTATAGGAAAGAAACTAGGTATGTCGCAGATATTCGATGAACACGGGAACGTCATTCCCGTTACGGTCATAAAAGCCGGTCCATGCTACGTCGTCCAGAAAAAAACTGCTGACAGGGAAGGCTACAATGCGGTTCAAGTAGGTTTTGACGAGGTTATAAAGGTCCAGAGGGTCAACAAACCCGATGCGGGACATTTCAAAAAGGCGAACGTCACGCCGACCCGGGTCCTCAAAGAGTTCAAGGTCGCACCGGAAGACCTTGAGACAAACGATGTGGGCGCCATTTACTCCGTGGACATTTTTGAGCCCGGAGATTTCGTCGACATTACGGGGACATCCAAGGGCAAAGGTTTCGCCGGAGTCATGAAACGTCACGGCTTCGGGGGCGCTCCGGCAACCCACGGTTCTCATGAGGCGTTCAGGCACGGCGGTTCTATCGGTCAGAACATGACCCCCGGGCGGACCTTCAAAGGTACGAAGATGCCGGGGCACATGGGTGCGAAGACGGTTACGGTCCAGAGTCTGAAGGTCATCGACGTTCGCGGCGACACCAACCTCCTTCTCATCGAAGGCGCCATCCCCGGTCCGTCAAAGGGATACGTGGTAATAAGAAAAGCAGTGAAGAAGGCAGCGGCCAGGGAATAGAGATCAGAGAATAGAGAAAGATCAGGGCAAAGGCATTCCCGCCTTTGCCTTTTTTTATTTCCCTCGATACAACAGGAAGTATCTGTCTACAGAGCGCCATACAGCGTTTGAAGAGGACGCTTAGATGTTCCTTCGCCTGACGATTCCTTGTCCATCATCTCTCGGCTTCCGGCCCCTGCCCGAATGACAGGAGACGCATAGGACGTTATATGATAGAGACTGAAACGGTTCATCTTCGCACTGCACCTAGTCCCTAATCCCTAATCCCTAATCCCTAATCCCTAGTCCCTAATCCCTAGTCCCCAATCCCTAGTCCCCAATCCCTAGTCCCCAATCCCTAGTCCCTAGTCCCTGATCCCTAGTCCCTAGTCCCTAGTCCCTAGTCCCTGATCCCTGTCCTTCTTGACTTTCCCCCCCTCGAAACGATAGATTATGACATGTTCACACTTTGCGTGAAGGATTCTTTTGCGGCCGCGCACCGCCTTGTGGGATATAAGGGCAAATGCGAGGAACTGCACGGGCACAATTTTACCGTGGAGGTCTTCATCTCGGGAGACAGTCTGGCTGACGACGGAATGCTCGTTGATTTCCAGACGATCAAGGGGCATTTGCAGAACGTTCTCGACGCACTCGACCACAAATATATCAACGACATACCATTCTTCAGCGAACGGGCCGCCTCGGCCGAATACATCGCCATGTATATTTTCACCGAAATGGAAAAACGCATGGGTCAGGACCACGTATCGGTCCGGGAAGTCCGGGTCTGGGAATCAGAAAGGGCCTATGCATCCTATGAACGATAGACGAAAAATGGCCGACGTCCAGAATATGCACGACAGCCGCGAGATTGAGATAGACAAGGTCGGGGTCAAGAACGTCAAGTACCCCATCATCGTCCTTGACAGGGCCAACGGTCATCAGAATACCGTCGCCACCATCGACATGTATGTGAACCTGCCCCACCATTACAAGGGAACCCATATGAGCAGGTTCGTCGAGATCCTCCATGAATACAAAAATATGATCAACATGAAGAATTTCCCCGATATCCTGAAGGAAATGAAAGTAAGGCTTGACGCGGAAGCCGCGCACATGGCCGTTTCTTTCCCCTATTTCATCAAGAAAGAGGCGCCGGTCTCGAAAACCCCGAGTTACATGGAATATCAATGCGGGTTCAAGGGTTCCATGGGAGCCCACAACATCATGACGGAATTCGTCGTTTTCGTGTCCGTACCCATCAATACGCTTTGTCCCTGCTCCCGGGAGATCAGCGAAAGGGGAGCACACAATCAGAGGGGAATCACCAGGGTAGAGGTAAACACAAAAAGATTTTTCTGGATCGAGGACCTCATCAGCATCGTCGAGCAAAGCGCGAGCAGTGACATCTACTCTATCCTTAAGCGGGAAGATGAAAAATTCATAACGGAGCACGCCTTTGACAATCCGAAGTTTGTCGAGGATGTCGTAAGGGATATAGCTGAAAGGTTATCAGAGGATGCGAACGTCGGTTGGTTCGCGATCGAGGCTGAAAACTTTGAGAGCATACACAACCATAGCGCGTATGCGTATCTTGAAAGAAACAACAAGGGAGGAAATGTATGAGAAAGATAATTATCCTGTGTTTTGCGCTTTCCCTGGTCTGTGCGGGATGTGCCGCTTTTCAGAAGAAGGATGAACCTGCGCCGCCAGCCAAAGGCCAGGCCTTCAACCAGACATTTCACGGGTTTCCCGATGTTCCGGTCCCTACAGAAGTCCAGATCGTCAACGAGCGCAGCTTCGTTTATGAAACGCCCACCGTCAAGGCGGGAGTCATTGTTTTCACCGGCAACGTCGACCCCGCCTCCCTCGAAAATTATTTCAAGGTCAACATGTCCAAGAACGGTTGGAGATATATCAACAGTTTCAGGTACAAGGACACCGTCCTCAATTATATGAAGGATGACAGGACGTGCAACATCAAGATATCCCGTGGCGCATTTCAAACCGAACTGGAAGTCTGGGTCGGTCCCGCCGACAAGGGATCCATCCAGAGACCCGGCCCCGCGACAAATGGACCGAAATAAGCAGATAAACGTCCATACTATCGAGAGCATCTTTGAAATGGACATGATCAAGGATGCTCTCGATAAAGATGCCATACCGTACACCATCAAGGAACACCGGGATACCGCTTACGACGGCCTCTTTATCCTCCAGAAAGGGTATGCGTCTCTCTTTGTCCAAGAGCGTGACAAGGAACGTGTCCTGGCCCTCGTAAAGCGCATAAAGAATCTCCCTTATGTGGCATATTCAAAGGACGAGTGACCCCTGCCGCCTCATCGAGGGCGTGAAGTTTGCCTCTTTCGTGGGAGGCGGCGGAAAAACAAGCCTCAGTGAAGCTCTTGCGAGCGCCTGCCTGGCACGGCAACGCTCTGTCGCCATCACGACGACGACAAAGATAATGGCCATTGAGCCCTTTACCCTCTTCGACGATCGGGCAGCATTCACCGGCAGGACATCCTTCGCGCACATCGGAAAAACAATCGAGGGCGGCAAACTTACAGGGCTCTCTATTGAAGAGGTCGAAGCCCTCGGCAATGATTTCGACGTAGTTCTCGTGGAAGCCGACGGAGCAAAAGGCCGCCCTCTCAAATACCCGGCAGACCATGAACCGATCATACCCCTTTTCTCCGAAAAGGTCTTCATCATCGCAGGGCTCGATGCACTGTTCCAGCCCTTCCGGGATGTGGTATTCCGCCATGAACTGTTCTGCCGTCAGACAGGCGTCGAGCCGCCCCGACTGGTATACCCCGACCTCTTCGTGCGTCTGTTCTCCGACGACGCCCTGCTCAAAGGCACCGCCTGTCTTAAACGCACCATAGTCCTCAACAAGTATGACTCCTGCCGCCACCGTCACATGGCCGCTACCCTCATGCAGAAAATAATGGAGAGCACCGGCATCACGGAGGGCATCATTGCGGGGGTAAGGCATGGGGTCTTTTATGAAATGAGAACAGGTTATGGGCCATAGGTAATGGGTTCTGGGAAAAATCTAGAACCATGCGCGTGGACCATTCCTTCCTAATTACCCATAACCTATTACCCATAACCCCTCTTTATTTTCTTGCTTTTTATTCAATATAATCATATATTTATCCTCATATGGAGAAACCTGTAATAGCGTCTGTAACGCTGGCGGACATTTATCTCGAACAGGGGTATATCGAGAAATCCATCGAAATCTATGTTGAGCTGGTGAAAAGGGAACCCCGTAATGAGATCTACAAGAAACGCCTTGCCGGCCTGAAGAAGGAATGGAAGGCCGCTGGCGGCAAAAAATCCGGAATCATAGGCAAAGTACTGAAAACAAAATTATGGTAACGACACGCCAATCACGGATAGAAAGGGTGCAGAGCCTCCTCGCGGAGTCCGGCCTGGACGGCTGCGCACTCAAGGGTATGGACAATATCTTTTATCTTACCGGCTTCAGAGGTTCCGAGGGGACCCTCTTTGTAACACGGGGCGATGTTGTCCTCATCGTGGATTTTCGCTATGTCACCCATGCGAAAGAAGTGACGCGCGGCATCCTTATAGAGGAGATGAAACCAAGACGGGATTCTCTTTATGAACTGTGCACGAGGTACAAGGTCTCGATACTCGGTTTTGACGGCGCACATGTCCCCTACAACGTCTTCAAGACCTGGGCCGAAAACCTTCCCGGTATTAGCCTCGTTCCCATGAACAATGCGATGGAAGAGATTCGGAAGATCAAGGAACCGGGCGAGATCTCCGCCATCATGGATGCAATCACGACAGCGACGGACGCCTTTACCGACATCCTCGATCTTGTAAGGCCAGGGAAGACAGAAAAAGAAATAGCCGACGAACTGGACTACGCGATGCGCAAGCGGGGCGCCACGGGGCCTTCATTTGACACCATTGTCGCCTCCGGTCCCCGGGGGGCCCTCCCCCATGCGGAACCCTCTTCAAAGAAGCTCGAAAAGGGTGAAACGGTGATAATCGATTACGGCGCCGCAGTGGCCGGTTATTGCAGCGACGAAACGGTCACTGTCTGTCTCGGAGAGATCTCCGAGACGCTTGCCGAGATATACACCGTTGTCAACGACGCCCGCAAACTGGGCATCGAAAAGACGAGAGCGGGCATGACTGTCAAGCAGCTCGATAGCATTGTCAGGGGATACATCGAGGAGCACGGCTACGGTGAGTATTTTCGCCACGGCGTCGGCCACGGGGTGGGGATTGCCGTTCACGAGGCCCCGGGGGTTAACAGCGTGGCAACGGGGATACTGGAAGAGAACATGGTTATCACTATTGAACCCGGTATCTACCTGCCGAATATCGGTGGCGTCAGGCTTGAAGATATGGTACTAATAACAGAAGACAGACCGCGGGTTCTTACTCACATCAGAAAAGACATGATGAAGATGTAGATCACTTTACAGGCCCGGGCGGAAGCTTTTATCAACCCAGGAGGAAACAAATGATCGTCGATACAACAGAATTCAGGAAAGGTCTCAGAATTCTTCAGGATAACGAGCCATTCACGATTGTGGAGTTTCAGCACGTAAAACCCGGCAAGGGCGGAGCGTTCGTGAGGACACGCATGAAAAGTCTCATTACCGGCAACGTCCTCGACAAGACCTTCCGGTCCGGAGACAAAGCCGAGGTCCCCGACGTCGAAGAAAAACAGATGCAGTTCCTTTACAAGGAAGGCACCAACTACCATTTCATGGATGAAGCAACGTACGATCAGATCTACATTGAAGAGACCAATCTGGGCGACACGAAGAACTACCTTAAGGAAAGTATGGTCATAACCGTCCTCTTTTACAAAGGCAGGACGATCGGCGTCGACATCCAGAACTTTGTCAATCTCACGATCACCCAGACGGAACCGGGCATCAAGGGCGATACGGCCCAGAATGCCACAAAACCGGCCATCCTCGAAACAGGGTACACCGTGCAAGTCCCTCTTTTTGTCGAGGAGGGCGATACCGTCAGGGTCGACACGAGAACGGGCCAATACATCGAGCGCGTACAAAAATAGGAGCCTTATGCTAATCACCTTTGAAGGCATCGAGGGGAGCGGCAAGACAACACAGATCGAACTCCTGAGCGATTATCTCACCGGCAACGGTTATTCCGTGGTGCAAACACGCGAGCCGGGCGGTACCGGGTTCGGCGAAGCCCTGCGGGAAGTCCTTCTGAAAAAGGGCATGGAGGTCAAGGCGTTGTCGGAGCTTCTCGTTTTCATGGCAATGCGGGCACAGCACGTGGACGAGGTCATCCTCCCGGCACTCCAAGACGGCAAGGTCGTCCTCTGCGACAGGTTCGTCGATGCCACCTACGCGTACCAGGGCTACGGCAGGAAGATCGACCTTGGTGTCATTGAAACACTGAACCGGCTCGTTACCAAGGGCATCCGGCCCAATCTGACGATACTCCTGAACGTGACCGCCGAAAGAGGGCTTAAACGCAAGGCCGCGTCATCCCCCATGGACAGGATAGAACAGGAAGAGCTATCCTTTCATCAAAGGGTGAAGAAGGCCTACGAAAAACTTGCCCGAGAAGATGCCAAGAGATTCTTCATCGTCGACGGTTCCCTCAAGGTTGAAGCAATCCATGAAATCGTCAGGGTAAAGGTGAGCAACGTCCTGAAGAGCTATGGCGTTTGAGGATATCATCGGCCACGAGAGGCAGAAGCGTTTCCTGAAATCCCTCATGGAGCGCGGCAACATCCCCCATGCCTTTCTCTTCTGCGGCCAGGAAGGGATCGGCAAGAAAAGAACGGCCCTGGAATTCACCCGGAACCTTTTCTGTCAAACAGGGACCGGCTGCGGCCAATGTCGCCCCTGCACCAAACTGGACCGGGGAAGCCATCCCGATCTGGTCATCATTCAAAACGAAGGGTCAATCGGCATTGACGACTCCCGAATGATTGCGAAGGAGGTATCCGAACACCCCTTCGAGCAGGATAAGCGGGTGATCATAATCGACAACGCCGAAGCGATGACCACGGAAGCGGCAAACGCCCTCTTGAAAACGCTCGAAGAACCTCCGCCGCAGAACCATTTCTTCGTCATCACATCCTCCGAGCGCGAAATCCCTCTGACAATACGGTCGCGATGCACCCGCGTCGCCTTTTCCCCGCTCTCAAGCGGGCAGCTCGAAGAATACTTTTCCCGCAGGGCCGACATCGATCCCGCCCGGGTGCAGCTTCTCTCATCCATCTCCTTCGGAAGCATCGGAAGCGGTCTTTTCTGGCTGGACGAGGACAATTTCTCCCTGAGAACTAAGCTTGCACAGGCCCTCTCAAGAAAGACCCAGAGTTTCGTCCTCACCTCGTCGCTTGCAGAGAAGGCATCCGCGACGGACAGGAGCGCTTCCATGTACCTGACTTTTCTTTTATCCTTCTTCAGAGACCTCTTCGTGAAGATGGTTGCCGGCGAGGCTTCGTTCATCACCAACACAGACCTCGAGGATATTCTCGACGACACAGGCGGCGATCTCGCCTGGGTAGAGGACTCGATAAAAAGAATACAGGAAACCGTCCGCGTAATGAGGTATAATGTTAACCGTTGGCTGATATTTGAAAATCTTCTTATCCATGTCACGAAGGAATAGGCAATGAAAAGCTGTTACGTAAATATCGACAGGCTGACTGGCGTCGTTGAGCTGGAAGCCGACGACGATATAAAAATAGGCGACTGTGTCATCAGTGAACTTGACAAGGGGACCTGCCTCGGTACGGTGGTCTCCGAGCCGGCGGACACGACCAGAGAGGACCTAGGGAAGATAGCCAGAAAGGCCACCGAACAGGAGATTCTGGACCATTATCTCCTGAAGGAAAAAGAAAAGTACGCCTTCGATTTCTGCAAGAGGAAGATCGACGAAATGGCCCTTCCCATGAAGCTCCTTTCCACCGAATATCTCTTCGGCGGCACAAAGCTCCTCTTCTATTTCATCTCCGAGAACAGGGTCGATTTCCGTGAACTGGTCAAGGAACTGGCCAAGGAATTCAAGATCAGGATTGAATTGAGGCAGGTCGGTGTCCGCGACGAGGCAAAGATAGTGGGAGGCCTCGGCAACTGCGGCAATACGGTATGCTGCCGACGATTCCTCAATAATTTCTCCATCGTCTCCATCAAAATGGTAAAGGAACAGGGTCTTGCGCTCAACCCCTCGAAGATATCGGGTATCTGTGGAAGGCTTATGTGCTGCCTGGCCTATGAATACGAGACGTATCTCATGCTGAAGAAGAACTTCCCGAGGATCGGGAAACGGGTTCAAACGCCCCAGGGCGAAGGCAAGGTGGTGAAGCACAATGCGCTCAATGCAACCGTGTCCGTTCAGCTCGATGAGGGCAAAGAGGTAACGCTCCCCCTCAAGGACGTGTCGGCGCTGGATGTGCCGAAGGGCAACGCGCCGGCAAATCCCGGCGATAAGAGCAAGCCGAAGAGTGACAACGACCGGGGACAGCCCGGGGAAAAGCAGCCAAATCAGGACCATAATAGACCGAAGAACGATAGTCCCCGGGCGCCGGGAAAGGACAGACAACAATCCTCCCGTGACCACAACAGACCAAGGAATAACAACGGCCAGAAAAAAGGCAACAACCAGTGACACGGTCCGGTGATCGAATGAGTGGAATGTCGCGGTCGTTGGTTCTTGATATTGGCAATTTGTTATTGTAAGTTTAATTGGTTATCGTAATCCGGTCATTGGTTATTCGCTTTTGGAGACCCTATCATGGACAAAAAATACTATATAACGACACCGATCTATTATATCAATGACGTCCCCCATATCGGCCACGCTTACACAACCATAGCGGCGGACGTTATGGCACGCTACAAGAGACTCGGGGGCTACCGGGTCTTTTTTCTGACAGGAACGGATGAACACGGGCAGAAGGTTGAGAAAGCCGCAGCGCTTTCGGGCATCCATCCGAAGGAACACGCCGATGTGATGGTCAATCGCTTTACCGATCTCTGGAAAGTCCTCAACATATCCAACACGGGGTTTGTCAGGACAACGGAGGAACGCCACAGGAAAGTAGTCCAGCACATCTTCGAGAAGGTCCGGGAAAAAGGCGATATCTATCTCGGCGAATATGAAGACTGGTACTGCGTACCCTGCGAGGGGTATTACACGGAGCTGCAGCTCAAGGATGGCCTGTGCCCGGACTGCCTGCGCAAACCCGAAAAGCTCAAAGAAGAGAGCTACTTCTTCCGCCTTTCCCGATACACACAGCCTCTGCTCGACCTCCTTGAGCAGCACCGCGATTTCATCATGCCCGAGATACGTTACAACGAGGTGGCGAGTTTCGTAAAGGGAGGCCTCCGCGACCTGTCTGTGAGCAGAACAAGTTTCAGCTGGGGAATACCGGTACCGGCGCACGACCGGCACATAGTGTATGTATGGTTCGACGCACTGACCAACTACCTGACGGGCATCGGCTTCCTTGAAGACGAGGAAGAATTCAAGGCCTTCTGGCCCTGCGACGCCCATCTCATCGGCAAGGACATTCTGAGGTTTCACGCCGTATACTGGCCCAGCTTCCTCATGTCCTATGGACTTGAACCCCCCAAACATATCTTCGCTCACGGATGGTGGACCATAGAAGGTCAGAAGATGTCCAAGTCGCTGGGCAATGTGGTCGACCCCCACGAGGTGGTCGAGGAGTACGGCGTCGATGAATTCCGCTTCTTCCTCTTCCGCGAAGTCCCCTTCGGACTTGACGGAGATTTCTCGAAACATGCCATCGTTCATCGCATCAACGGCGACCTGGCGAACGACTTTGGCAACCTGACGAGCCGTACCGTGACCATGATCGGCAAATTCCTCGCCGGAAAGATCGAAACGCCCGAAAAGAAGGGCGGCATGGACGACCACGTCGAAGAGACGGCTATGAAGCTCATAGCAGAATATCAGAAAGAGATGGATGTCTTCGCCTTCCACAAAGCACTGCAGAGCGTCTTTGAAATAATCTCCGTCCTCAACAAGTACATAGATTCCGAAGCTCCATGGAAGCTGGCAAAAGAAGGTGACGTTCGCGTCAAGACGGTCATGTTCAATCTCTGGAACGGCATACGCGTCGCCGCGGTCCTCCTCTATCCTTTCATGCCCGTAAAATCCCAGCTCATCTGGAAGGCGCTGGGCATAGGCAGGCAGATCGAAGCGTGCAGTCTCGAAGAAGAAATGCGGTTCTATACCCCTTCGGACATCGCCCCTATCGACAAGATACCTCCCGTCTTCCCCCGTATAGAAGAAACGGCGTAGATGGCGTTCACCTCCCTTCAAAAAACCCTCGCCAAGGTTCTGAAAGGGTATCGCATCAACGATCTCGAATCGATCAAGGTCTTTGCGATCTGGGGAAGGATCGCGGGGGAGAAGATGGCGGCGCACTGTCAGCCGGTACGGATCGACAGGGGGATCCTTTACGTCGAGGTCGATGACCCCGTCTGGCTCACCCAGTTAAGATACATGAAGGTTGATATCCAGAACAAAATAGAAGAAACTCTGCAAAAAGACTCAATCAAAGACATCCGGTTCTATTTGAAAGACTCAGGATAGAGGGCGAAACTTCAGGATTCAGGACCCTCCAGAGACGTCTCTATCTCCCGCCGGACCATCTCCAGGGCTTCCCGGTACGGAATACCCTTCGCGTCGGCTATCGATCTCACGTCTTCGAATTCAATGTGCGTCTTGACGAGTCTGCCTCGCGCGTCAAAACCTTTTTTTATCCGAACCGGGCCCCAGGACGTCGACACGGTAACCTCCTCACGTCTCAGTACGCGCCTCCTGCTGCTGCGAAAACGCATGCCGAATGTAGTTGTTTCTGCAAATATGATCTCGACTATCTTCTCGAATTCGCGCCGTTCTGTTGTAACGCTGAGCCTCAGGCCCATCCTGCCCTTTTTCATCGAGACGGGGAAGAAAAGGACATCAAGGGCTCCGGCGGCGCGGATCCTTTCGGCGACTGCACCGACGTATTCCATTTCCATATCGTCAATGTCCGCCTCGATGACTTCCACATCCTGGTCGTACGGCAGCTCATCCGACTCACCGACAAAGATTCTCAGGACGTCAGGCCGCGAAGACTTGTATGTCCCGACGCCGTAACCCTCGCGAATGGTCCTGAACGCGGGGGCCGTCCCTTGCTTTTGCGCATAATAGGCGGCGATGGCTGCACCCGTCGGGGTGGTAAGTTCGAGGGTATCGTCGTAAAAGACAAGCTGATGGCCGCGAAGTATCTCTAATGTTACCGGCGGCGGGTTGGGGATCGATCCGTGGGACGTGGTGATCGTTCCGCAGCCGCACGGCACGGGTCCGCAAAAAACCTTGTCCGCCGCGAGGAAACGCATGCCATACGCAACGCAGAGGAGATCTATGACGGTGTCGATATGTGAGAGTTCATGAAGATGGAGTTTGTCGCGGGAGATGTCATGGATCTTTGATTCCGCTGCGACGATGAGGGAAAGCATGCCCATCGCGTCATCTTTCACGGGCCTTGCGGCATCGATACCGGTCAAGACCTGTTCCATTTCGGCTATGGTCAAATGCCTGTCTGAAGGGCCTATTTCGAGGTGGATGCCGCTGATCACTCCCTGCGTGAGTCGAACGGGCCGTACTGACGGTACCTCGGGGGGTATCTTTCCGAGGAGTCCTTCGAGACCCTCGAAGGGGACTCCGGCATCGATGAGGGCGCTGATCATCATGTCGCCGCTCATCCCAAAAACGGGGTCTATGTAAAGTATCCTCATAACCTGTTTATGAGTGTTGCAAAGTATGCCGCGCCGAAGCCGTTGTCTATGTTGAAGACGCCCACCGTGGAGCAGGAATTGAGCATTGCGAGAAGCGCAGTCAATCCTGAAAAACTCGCCCCGTACCCGACGCTCGTGGGAACGGCAATTACAGGAACACCCACAACGCCGGCCACAATGGACGGGAGAGCCCCTTCCATCCCGGCCGCCACGATAATGACGCGGGCCCTTTTCACAACGGCCAGATTCTGAAACAGCCGGTGAATCCCCGCCACCCCGACATCATAAAGTTTTTCCGTATCGTTGCCAAAAAACGTCGAGGTTACGTATGCCTCCTCCGCAACCCTGACATCGCTCGTCCCGGCCGATATGACCAGGACCATTCCCTTACCTTGCGGGGCCTCTGCCCTACGAACGAAAAAACACCGCGCTTCGTTGCTGTATGTTCCTTCCGGAAATCTGCCGATCAAAGCATCTCCCGTTACGGCGTCTATTCGGGTCACCAGCACATCGAGATCCTTTTGCCTGAAAGAGCCGACGATATCAAAAAGCTGGGGAAGGGTCTTGCCTTCGCCGAAAACAACCTCCTGTACGCCCTTCCGGAGCAGACGATGATGATCGACCTTTGTATGTTCCAGATCGTCATAGGGGATATCCTTGAACGTCTCGTAGGCTTGATCGACGGAAATCAACCCGTCGCGAACCGCCGCAAGGAGCTCCATGATCTTCTCGTCAATCACTGTTTCTCTCATCCCTTTTCTTCTCCGAAGGCGTGCCTGATCAGCCTCACCTCGTCACCATCGATGCCTACGACATCGAAACGTACCCTTCTGCCAAGGCTTCGGTTCGTTTTGAGATATACCTGGGCAGAGCGTATGATATGCCTTTTCTTGCGGGCGTCTATGGCTTCGAAGGAGGTACCGAAGGTGCGTCCCTTTCGTCTCTTGACCTCAACGAAGACAAGGCAACCGTCTTCTTCCGCAATGATATCGATTTCTCCGAAGGGACTCCTGAAGTTGGTGGCGATGATCCGGTAGCCTTCCTTTTTCAGGACAATCGCCGCCCGGTCTTCCCCTTCCTGTCCCGTCAAACGTTTATCGGGCACAATACTCCTTTACTCCTCTGAAGGTCTTCCGATGGATCGGGGTGATCCCGAATTCCTTGATTGCAGCCCTGTGCTCCACCGTGGGGTAGCCTTTATTCTGCTTGAAGTTATAGTGCGGGTAGATCCGGTCGTACGCATCCATGGCCCTGTCACGAACAACCTTGGCCATAATGGAGGCGCTTGCCATAAAAAAACATTTGCGATCCCCGCGGACAATGGGACGAGCCTTCGGGTAGTTCTTAAGTCCGCGATTGCCATCGATGAGCAGCACGTCGGGATCCAGCCCCGCCGCTTCCAGAGCGCGCTCCATGGCGAGAATGGTGGCATTGAGGATATTCATGGCGTCAATCTCCTCGTTGGTTGCCATACCTATCCCAACGCTCAGCGCATGGTCTGTGATCCACGAAAAAAGACCGACCCGCTCCTTTTCCGTCAGGAGCTTCGAGTCGGTCACACCGTTCTTCGTTTCCGGCACTTTTTCCCAGACCACGCAGGCCGAAACCACCGGCCCGGCGAGCGGACCCCGTCCGGCCTCATCTATTCCGCCCACGAGACCTGTCAGCCGGCAGATCATCGTTCTTCTGCTAATCCCTTTTTTCTTTGAGCTTCGCCGCTTTTCCTCTGAGGTTGCGCAGATAGTAGAGCTTCGACCGCCTGATCTTGCTCTTGCTGACCCTTTCTATCCTGTCGATGAGAGGGGAATGTACGGGAAACGTCTTCTCGACGCCCACACCGTAGGACACTTTGCGAACCGTGAAGGTCGCACGCGTGTTTCCACCTCTTGCGCGAATAACGACGCCTTCGAATATCTGGATCCTTTCTTTGTCGCCTTCAAAAATCCTGGTGTAGACCTTTACATTATCGCCTATGCCGACCTCAGGGAGGTCGAGTCTCATATGCTCTTTTTCAAGCAGATCGACCATTTCATTCATGGTGTCCTCCTCTTTGACTAAAAATTCTATCCAGTATAATACCCAGTGCAACACGCAGGGAAAGATGATTGTAATCTCCTGCGCCACTGATGGGTTCAAGCATTCTATCGCAACGATCCACCACTTCCTCCGTAAGGCCCCAACCCGTTCCGAAGAGCACGAGAGCCGGTTGCTGCCCCTTCATGACGAAATCATGGAAATCGTCGCTGGACATCGTTTTTCCCTCCCTCGTACGGGAGGATGTACCCACGACAAACGGTCGGGCGTTGCCGCCGAAATCGTGGAGCACCGCGTCGATGTCCGGTTTGATCCTCACTTTTTTAAGGGCTTCGCCCCGTGCGGGATTGTATTTCGCCCCGTATCCGTGTATCCAGTGATGGACCAGCTTTTCCGCTATCTCCCGCTGTCGGGCGAGAGGTGACACAATATAGCACAGGTCTATGCCAAAAGTCATGCAGGTTCTTGCCATATCATGTATTTCCAGGTTTGTCAGGCTCGTCGCCACGACATCTCCGCGTTTATCGTAGACGGGGTAGTGAATAACCCCGATACTTACATTATTCAGGAAACTCCTCCATTACCTCTCTCATAAATTTGCGGTCCTCCTCGCCGGGTTGAAAACGGTTGAGAAGATCGGAGCGTTTGAGGACCGTCTTCCTGATGGCCTCTTTGCGCCTCCACTTTCGTATTTCCTCATGGTTTCCCGACAGCAGGACGGGCGGCACGGCGGCGCCCATGAAATTCTCCGGCCGTGTATACTGAGGATATTCCAGAAGAGGCTCCCTGAAACTCTCCGCAAAAACCGATTCATCGTTTCCGAGAACCCCGGGCACGAAGCGGGACACGGCATCGACAAGAACAAGCGCCGGAAACTCGCCGCCGGATGTGACATAGTCCCCCACCGATATCTCCTCATCGACATGGTCGAGCACACGTTCATCGACGCCTTCGTAACGACCGCATACCAGGCAGATATGGGGTGACCTGGCAAAGCGTTCGGCAGTGAATTGATCGAAGGGCCGTCCCTGTGGCGTCAGCAGGACAAACTTCGCTCTGCCGTGAACCTCAGTCACGTGCTGTATGGCCCGGTAGATGGGTTCCACCTTCATGACCATTCCCGGCCCGCCGCCATAAGGCGTGTCGTCGCAGCACCGATGGGGATCGTCGGCAAAATCCCGTATATTGACGATATTGAAACTGACAAGACCCTTTTCGGCTGCCTTGCCCAGTATGCTCTCCTTGAGAGGCGATGAAAAGATCCCCGGGAAGAGGGTGAGAATTGAAAAGATCATGCAACAAGTCCCCCGATGTCGACGCGGATCGTGCCGCGACCAACATCTATATCAATGATGAATCCTTCAACCATGGGAATCATCATGTCCCTTTCTCCTTCAACAACCAGGATATCATTCGCACCGGTGTGCATCACCGATCCGACCTTTCCGAGCGATACCCCTTCCGCGTTTATGACCTCGAGCCCGATCAGCTGGTACTCGTAGTACTCGCCGTCCTCTACCGGACGGAGGTCAGCTTCCCGGACAAAAAGCTCTTTTGTCACCAGGAAGGCGACCTCCTCAACGGTTGAAAGCCCACGAAATGAGAGATAAAAGAAATGCTTCCTGTAACTTGCCCCCTCGGGCTTCAGCTCGATATATTCATCGCCTTTAAGGGCAAACAACGAGGTGTAGTCGAGAAATCCTTCCTTCACCTCGTTGTAATAGTAAAACTTTACCTCACCCCGTATGCCGGATGTCGACACGACACGGCCGACAGGGACCCATTTCATTATTCAATAATCTCGAGGACCGCTCTTTTCTTGACTTTTGTCGAGGCCGCACTCAAGATCGTCCTCATGGCCCGAGCGGTTCTGCCCTGTTTCCCGATGACCTTCCCAAGATCATCCTTGGCAACATTGAGCTCAATAACAGAAGTCTTTTCCCCCTCGATCTCGGAGACCCTGACAAGATCAGGATTGTCAACCAACGCCTTTGCAATATACTCGATCAACTCTTTCAACACGATCCACCTCCGTTCGTTTTATGAAAGCTCCTTCAGAACCCCCTCTCTCTTGAACAGACTCTCAACGGTCCTCGTGGGCCTTACCCCTTTTTCGTACCACGTTTTAATCTTTTCTTTGTCGAGGCTTATCTCGGCAGGGTTCTTCAACGGGTCGTAGAATCCAACCTTATCGATGAACCTGCCATCTCTGGGTGAACGCTCATCGGCCACGACAATGCGATAAAACGGTTTTTTCTTTGCACCAAACCTCGACAACCTGAATTTTACAGCCAAAATCCTACCTCCTTATCTGTTGAAAAGTTGTCTTTGGAGGCCTTTTGCGCCTCCCTTCGTAAATTTCTTCAGCATCTTTTTCGTTTCCATGTATTTTTTTAAAAGATCGTTAACATCCTGCACCTGCGTCCCGCTCCCTTTCGCGATGCGAATCCGCCTGCTTCCGTCTATAATCCCGGCTTTGGCCCTTTCCTTCGATGTCATTGAGTTGATGATCGCTTCGGTCTTCTTGATGTCCTTTTCAGCTTCAGCGAAATTGATCGCACCTTTGAATTTGTTCATGCCGGGAATCATGCCTATGATCGATTCCAGCGACCCGAGCTTCTTCATCTGCCGGATCTGGTCGCGAAAATCCTCGAGGGTGAATTCGTCCTTGCGGAACTTGCGCTCGAGCTCGCGGGCCTGCTTCTCGTCGAAGACATCCTGGGCCTTTTCGACAAGGGAAACGACATCGCCCATACCGAGTATCCGGGATGCCAATCTGTCAGGGAAAAAGGGTTCAAGGGCATCCAGTTTTTCGCCGACGCCGATGAACTTGATGGGCTTGCCCGTTACCGCCTTGATGGATATGGCGGCACCGCCGCGTGTATCACCGTCGAGCTTTGTGAGGATTATGCCGTCTATACCCAGTTTTTCGTTAAAAACGGTGGCTATGCTCACCGCGTCCTGACCCGTCATCGCGTCAAGGACAAGGAGTGTCTCCTTCGGATTGAGGACCTTCTTTTGCTCTACGAGTTCGCCAACCATGTTGTCGTCAATATGCAGACGGCCCGCTGTGTCAACAATCACCGTGTCATAGCCATGTCTCATGGCATATATCTTTGCCTCTTTGCAGATCGTTACCGGGTCCTTGACCACATCCATGGTGAAGGCCTCGACATTGATCTGCTTTCCCAGCGTAACAAGCTGATCTATGGCCGCCGGCCGGTAGATGTCCGAAGGAACGAGGAGCGGCCTGCGCCCCATTTTGCGAAGATGGATCGCCAGTTTTGCGGAGGTTGTGGTTTTACCGGACCCCTGCAGACCGATAAGCATGACCGGTACCGGCGGGGCCGCTGCAACATCCAGGGGTTTGTTGGCGCTCCCCAGCACCTCGCAAAGCTCGTCATAAACGATCTTAACAAACTGCTGGCCGGGCGTGATGCTCGTGAGCACCTCTTCGCCCATCGCCTTTTCCCTGACCCTCTCGAGGAAATCCTTGGCCACCTTGAAGTTAACGTCGGCCTCAAGGAGCGCCACCCGTACCTCGCGCAAGGTGTCCTTTATGTTATTTTCGGTGAGTTTCCCGTATCCTCGAACCTTCTTGAAGGTCGACTCAAATCTTTCCTGTAATTTCTCAAACATAAGATATGGGGTATATTCTAATTGAAATGCCGGAGATAGTCAATGTTAATTAAGGGTTATCCACCAGTGATTACAACGTTTTACGAAAGAGCGGCCCTGCTTTGTCGTCCTCTCCACCCTTCACAGGCCAAGATACCTCGCCGGGTTCTGACGTGCGGCGCGTTCCACAAGACCGGGATCGAATCCGAGCTGTACGAGCCTTCTGGTCGACTCTGCAAGGGCAAGGGAACCCCCAAGAAGCCTTCCTCGCGTATCCACAACCGCTCTTCCCCCATCACCCGATGCCGACCCCTTTACCGTATCGGAGACGATAATAATGCGGTCGGGGTGTTTCACCGCGAAGATAAGCTCGATGGTCTTTTCGTGAAGGTGATAGGGATCAGCGATCATTTCGACGTAAACCTCAGGATTCATGAGAGCGAATCCGGCGATACCCGGCTCGCGGTGATGGAAACCCCGCATGGCGTTAAAAACATGGGTAATGCCCCGGGCACCGGCCCGAAACCCTTCTTCCGCCTCGCCATAGGTCGCGTTTGAATGGCCCATGCTGACGACGACATCCATGTCGGCCATGGCCTCGATCACCCTGGTTGCCCCGGCGAGTTCGGGAGCGACGGTAACGATCCTGACAACCTCACCGAAACCCTCGACCAGTCTCTTCCAGCTGGCGATCGTTGCCGGCAGAAACGACCCTTTATCGAGGGCCCCCGCCTGTGCAGGATTGAGAAAAGGCCCTTCAAGATGGACGCCGAGAATCTTCGCGGGAGAGAGACCGGGCGCCGCCGTCCTGTCTTCCCGCTGGTATTCCATCGCCTTCTTTGCCGCCCCGATATCGAGCCGCATCTCATCGATCGATGAAGAAAAGATCGTCGGAACAATTGCGCCTACTCCCAGAGAACCCAGCAGGCGCGCCATCCTGAGAAAATCCCCGGGAGAGGCCCCCCTGGTATCGCAGTCATGAAGACCGTGCGTATGGATATCAATCATTTCCACTATGAAGCTCTCCCTCAACGGAACCTATCCGGTAATTATACAGCACATCGAGAAAAGAAGGCGAACGCAACGGATCCCTGTCCATGCCGAAAAGATGGCTCTTGCAGGAGCAATCCGAGCACCCGAAACCCGGGACCGACCAATGGGATATCCCTTTCAGGTCAGCGGCCAGAGCGCACTCTATATCGCTGTCCGTCCTGATCGCGAGGGCCTTGTAAAAGGATGCCTTTTCCCGGAGATAGTCGATATGCCAGAAAAGATTCTTCCGTCTTCTTGCGTGGCGTTCCATCCTCTTCGTGAGCGCTCTCTTGGCTGAGCCGGCGTACAGATAGTAACCCTTCCTGAAAAGAACGTTTCCCAAGCCTCCCGTCATGACCACGGCGTCATTGTCGAGTCTCAGAATGAGGATGTAACACCCCCTGTCGATGCTCTTCCTTTCGACTGTCCTCCAGGGAATGACGAGCTTCCTCACGTCACGGTCAAGCGAAAGGTCGCTGTTCCACTTAAGCGCCAGGGCTTGGAGAAAGATCCGGTCCCTGCATTTCAGAAAGGTCTTGGAAAAGACAAGGTCGGTGTGATACTCGGGCATGAAATATTGCGCGTAAGGCCATTGAACCAGAAAGAGTACGCCCGCCTGGATACCTGATGACGCAAGCCTCATCAGGCCTTCAAGGTGACGGCTTCCCCGCCTGGTGACGGCATCGGGGAACATAGCGAGCCTGTCACCGAAGAGCGTACAGTTTTTCACCTCCAGGACCATGCTGCGGCCGTCCTTTTCGAGAAGAAAATCAAACCTGCTCTTGCCGAAGGTAGCCTCCCGCTTCAGTATGCGGACATCCTCAAGCCCCGGCACCAGGCCGCTGCCGAGAAGGAATGCGGCGACATCATTCGCCAGGTGGGTGTGAAGAAGAATGGGCGTACCTTCTTTCTCCATGGCCACAACGGTATAGGGCAATTTTACACCCGCCCGATTCTCGGAAAGATACAGCGGACAGCCGGGAAGAAGAAGTTCCCACAGCCGGCCGGGGTTCGGCAGGTAAGCGTCGATCATCGTTCCGTCAAGAATGCACCGAACAACAAAACGATTGGGGCGCGCCACAAACTGTGCTTTTCGAGGTTCTCCCGGGATCATCCGCATGGGGGATTATACCAGATAGCGGCCACGGCTTCCAGGTTTCGGGCCGATTGAAACCGTTTGTCCCGGTTGCTTTTTTCTTCAAAGGAGATTATTGTCTTTCTACGAAAGCAAGAAAAGAGGTGAAAGGTAAATGCGGCAACATGGGTATGTCCGTCCCATGTATATACCACTTGTGGTTGTCTTGCTGACGGCGATGACGGTTGTGATCCTGCAGTCTCATGCCCTTGCCGCCGCCGCGGACAAGATCGCCGAGTGTGCTTCGGTAGAGGACGACACCGCCAGGCTAAAATGTTACGACAGTCTATCCGGCAGAGGAACGCAAAAAGCACAGCAACCTTCCGGCGTCCCGACACCGGAACAATCTCTTAAAACCGCTTCCCCCGCCGGGGATGATCAAACAGCACGGGATCAATCGGTTATGAGCAGGCAATGGGACCTCGACGAAGCAAACCGGACGCACCGGTTCGTCATCAGGCCATATCGTCCCAACTACGTTCTTCCGCTGGCATACAACACCTCTCCCAACATGGATGCGAGCCTTGACGTCGACCCGAATGCCAGGGCCCAAAATACGGAGGTCAAGTTTCAAATAAGCTTCAAGGTGAAACTCTGGGAGGACATCCTGGGGAAGGATATGGACCTCTGGTTCGCTTACACACAACTCGCATTCTGGCAACTCTACAACTCGGAATTTTCCGCCCCCTTCCGTGAGACCGATTATGAACCCGAGTTGCTCCTCAATTTCCGGACTGACTACGATCTTCTGGGCCTCAAAGGAAGGATGATTAACCTGGGGCTCAACCATCAATCGAATGGCAGGTCACAGCCCTTGTCCCGAAGCTGGAACAGGATCGTTGCAAACTTCGGCTTCGAACGGGACAGATTCAACCTGCTCCTGAAGACATGGTACAGGATCCCGGAAAAAGCAAAGGATGACGACAACCCCGACATCGACAAGTATCTCGGATACGGCGAACTCTGGGGTTACTATTTCTTGAACAAACACAGGTTTGCGGCCATGGTGCGCAATAACTTACGACCCGCGGACAACAGGGGCGCCATACAATTGGAATGGAGTTTTCCGCTTATCGAGCGAATCAGCGGTTATGTGCAGTATTTCAACGGCTATGGTGAAAGCCTTCTCGATTATAACAAAAGTGTCAACCGTTTCAGTATAGGCTTCATGGTCACGGATTGGTAATAAAACACAGTTCAAGGTTTCAGGAAAAAGACATGGACTTCCGCTTTCAAAATCTCCATTCTTCGAGATTTTCCCGGTTGAGGGCGTTGAACCTCTTGCGATCGTATTTCAGAAGTATCCTGCAAACGATGAAAGCGGGAACCAACGAGATGCACAGGGACAGAAAGATACCCCAGCCGAGGGCAAGATAGAGCAACGCGAAAGCGGCGGCCATGACAAGGATAAAGGCGAATGAATGATCGCGCTCGTCGAACTTGCCATCTATGAGAAGCTTCATCTTCAAGGGTTTTTGACACAGGGAACAATACATGACTTCCTTGTATCCGCCGCCGGCGGCGCTCATAACGCGCCCGGTGACCGCGTCGGAAAACGTTGTCCCGGAGGCCAGATGCATCAGCGTACTATCCTTGGGAAGTTTGGTGAAACAGTTGGGACACCTGAAAAAGGGGTTTACTTTTCCCATCGCCGTATCCTTCCAAGTATATCCTGCCGGAAAAACATCTGCAAGAGGAAGAATCGATGCCTGTCACTCTTACGCACATTGTGATAGAATAGCTGTCACCGAAGCATTTTTCAGGGCTGTAAAGGAGGATCGGTCGGTGGATGAAAAAGCCAGGATTACACTCGGTGCATGGTCTCAAGCCCGCATCGACAAACTGCTCGTTCAGGCCTCCAGGATTGATGACGCAGGCTCGCGGATAGCATTTCTTTCACGCCATTTTCTCGACACGCCCTATGGAGAATCGACGCTTATCGGGAGCAACCGGGCGCCGGAAGAGCTGGTCGTAAACCTGACGGCCCTCGATTGTTTTACCTTCATCGATTATATCGAGGCCATGCGGCTCGCGTCTTCATTCGCCGAATTCCTGAAACGCCTGAGAGAGATCCGCTACAGGGAGGGCGTCGTTTCATATATCCGCCGCAATCATTTCTTCACTGACTGGAAGGAATTTAACGGAAGCCTTGTCAGCGATGTTACTGTCATGATAGGCCGGGAACGGACGCGGCAAAGCTCGAAAACCCTCAACCGAAAAACAGACGGAACCTTGTTCCTTGAGGGCATCCCGGCTCGGAGTCGGACCGTGGACTACATACCTTCGACGACGATCGATCAGGATCTTATCGATCGATTGCATAATGGCGATTATACCGGGATTTATACCGACACCGACGGGCTTGACGTATCGCACGTCGGGATCGTTATCAAGGAAAATAGAGGAGTATACCTGCGTCACGCCTCGTCGGCAACCGCATCTCGCAGGGTGATTGATCAATTGTTCGGGGACTACGTAAAAGAAAAGCCCGGGGTCCTGGTGCTTAGACCCCGAACGATATAGACCCCTTTCGGGCTTTCCGCGGAGTGTGGTGATTCAGCGAATATTATGAAGAAGGTCCGGCCGGAACCGGACCCTTTCTTTCCGTTCCTATAATTTGGTTACGTTTGCCGCCTGAAGTCCTTTGGGACCCTTGACGACGTCAAAGTTGACTTCCTGGCCTTCCGCAAGGGTTTTGAAACCGGAGTCCTGGATTGCTGAGTAGTGAACGAAAACGTCCACACCGTCATCCTGAGTGATAAAACCAAAACCTTTGGACTCATTGAACCACTTCACAGTTCCTTTTGCCATCTTACTAAAGCCCTCCTTGTTAATATTTTTTTTGAAGGTAACGGAACTGTGTCGTGTAGATGCTCGGGCGAAACGCAATTCATCACTACTGACAGCGACTTCCGAAACTTCGTTGTCAGTATCCCACAGTATCAAAAAGCTGTCAATGAATTTTATGAACAAATTTTAATCGAAAAAATCCCACCGGAAAATGTCCTGTCCGGTTTGACTTTATCAGGATGTTTTGACCCCATCCAGGGCGACGATTTCCCTTTTCAGATAGAGCACAAGCAGCAATCCAGGCAGGGCTGCCACCGTGGTAAGGAGGAAGAAATTCGCCCATCCGACATAGGACACGATGTAACCCGATGTCGGAGATATGACGACACGCCCCAGAACGGCGAGCGACGATAAAAGGGCAAACTGCGTGGCACTAAAACGCTTGTTGCACAGCGCCATGACAAAAGCGACAAACGCCGTCGATCCCATGCCTCCGGCGAGGTTTTCAAAGGCAACGGCAACGATCATGGCGGTATAGCTCTTCCCGACGATGGCCAGCACCATGAATGAAAGGTTCGACACCATCTGGAGAATACCGAAATACCACAAGGACCTGAAAAGCCCCATCTTCACCATCAGCGTGCCCCCGAAAAGCGCTCCCACAATGGTAGCCACGAGACCCATGCCCTTGTTTATGGTTCCGACGTCCGTGGGCGTAAAATTCACGCCCCGTATAAGGAAAGCCGTTGAAAGGGCCCCTGCGTATGCGTCACCCAGTTTGTAGAGAATGATGAAGAGGATAATGATGATGGCCGATTTGCGTGAAAAGAAATCCTTCAGGGGACCCCAGACAGCCTCCTGCATGGTCCTGGGCGGTATAATGTGATGGTCCGGCTCCCGTCCGGTAAAAGCACCGAGCATCCCGAAAATCATGAAAAGCGCCATAAACAAATAGGTCTTCTGCCACCCTATGATGTCGGACATAATGAGGGCCAGTGCCCCGCCGACAAGCATGGCTATCCTGTAGCCGAATATGAAGACCGCCACGCCGATTCCCCTTTCTTTTTCGGGGAGCACATCGGTACGGTAGGCGTCGATAACGATGTCCTGTGACGCAGAAAAGAAGGCGACACCAAGGGCAATGACGGCAAGTGCAAGAGGCATTCTGCCGGGAGAGGTCAGGGCCATGACGGCGATGCCCAGAAGCAGAAGCACCTGCATGGAAAGGATCCAACCGCGGCGCCTTCCCAGCCATGGCGGAACGAACCTGTCCATAAAGGGGGACCAGATAAACTTGAGCGTATAGGGAAGTCCCACGAGGGAGAAGATACCGATAGTCTTTATGTCGATGCCCGTAACGGTCAACCATGCCTGAAGAGTCCCCGCGGTTAAAGGCAGGGGCAGGCCGGAGGCAAAACCAAGAAGGATCATCACCGCCATCCGGCGATTCGTGAACACCTGAAGGTAGGCCGAATCCCTGAGCTTGTTCACGACGCCTGGCTTTGCGCTGCTATTGTTCACAATACCCTCTTTGCAGACAGAACGGTACGGCTTCGGAAAGAGTAGTCCGCCGCGACGATCCGGTCACGATCTCATCGAAACGAGCACTGCCGATCTAGAGTCCCAGCCTGTCGCTGATCTCAAGCATTGCGGCGATGGACAATTCGGCAAACTCGTTGAGAGATATGCCGATGGCCTCGCATTCCATGATGATTTCCCGGTTTACGGAAGCGGCAAAGGCCTTTTCCTTCATGCGCTTGACGACGGATTTCGTCTTGACGCTGGCCAATCTCTTGTCCGGATAGACGAGCGCCGTGGCAACAACGAGCCCTGTTATGGTCTCTCCCGCGGCAAGGGCATGCTGAAAGAGCGTTTCGCGCTTTCTGCCCGTCACGGCTTCGTTATGCATAACGATGGCATCGACAATCTCGGGATCGACGTTCCTCTCTGTGAGGATCTTTTGCGCCTCAAGGCAGTGCCGGCCGAGGTCGGCATCGGTGATCTCGAAGTCAATGTCATGGAGAAGTCCGGCCATACCCCATTTTTCTTCGCTCTCGCCCAGCCTTCGGGCCAGCGAGCGCATCACTGCCTCGGCCGCATAACAGTGGTTGAGCATCCGTTCGCTCTTCACGTAATCCCTGAGTAACTGATCGGCCTCATCTCTGGTCATATTGGTCATCTCCTGTTCAGCGGCCTTTTTCGAGAAGCTCGATGAGAAGCCGATTGGGCAAAAGGAAAAAAGATATCCTCGTTACGCCCTCGCAGGCGCGACCCAGGTTCTCGTCGTAGGCCATACAGTCCGTTGGCGGCGAAACCATCTTGAAACCTTGTTCCTCCAGTCTCTTCGAGACTTCTTCGATGTCATCGACTTCGAAGCAGAGGTGATGCAGGCCGCCGCCGGTCCTTTTCAAAAAATTGTACACCGCCGACCTCTCGTCCACTGGTTCGAGCACCTCAAGGTAGATATCTTCCTTCTGCCCGACAGACACAAAGGAGGCATTGACGTTCTTGTCGTAATCAGGGACGGGCCTCGTGGCGCCAGCAAAACCGATAGTCTCCAGAACCGTGATGAATTCATCGATACTCTCGACAACAAAGCCGATGTGGTCAAGCTTCATAGGTGCTGGCAGCCTCCGCGGATATATTAACCGACATCAACGGTGATTGCCACCCCAAAAAACGGCCTGGAATTTAAAGGCAGGTTGAATGCGTGCGAATGAAGACAAGAACAGGTCCTGCATAACCCCGATGGCCTGCACGACCTGTCAACAGCAGAACCAAACTCCTTGTTTACCTGATAAACACCAACGCCCGGGGGTTGTCCCGGGCGTTGGCCTGACTGTTCGTTTACTTACATGTTTGCACATCTGGTCGTCTGAACAGTCATCCCCTCCTCGTCTATGACTTCCATTCTCAGTATAGGAAATCTTGTGACGTTGAAATCCTGAGCGGCGCATATGGGAAAATTGTTTCTGTTGAGGAACCAATCGCCCATTTTGGGTTTTCTGACTTCACCCGTAACAATGAATCTGATCTCGCGTATCATCGCAATTGCCTCCTTTTTTGTACGCCCCCCTCACGCCTTCCCCATCATCTTCCCGGAGACGTATCAGCAGCTGCATTGCTCCAGCCACCCCCTGTGTCTATTTATCTTTATATATCTGAGAAACGCTTCCTTGAAAATGACATCGATCACAATTCGAAAAAAAAGAGGGCGAACCACTCAGGTCCGCCCTCTTCGAGTCTTCTTCTTGCCAGGTTTATGAATTAAGGATCTTTTTTGCCCTTTCGTCAAGGACGTCCGTAATGAACGGTATTCCCGTCTCTCTCTCAACATCCCTGTTTGCGGAAAAGATGTCCTGCCGTGAGATGTCTTTCAGGTTGAATTTACGTGCGCCTGCCATGAGCTGCTGGAGTCCGGCTGCAAGCTTGTCCGCCAGGGTCCACATCGCGATGGCTCCGAAAGGAATATTTTTCATCTCCGCTGCGCCGACCCTTTTCTGGACATCATAGTAACCCGCGAAGATCTCGTCCGCAGAGGAACCGAGTTCCTTGACGGCGGGTGAAAGTTCGTCCCAGTTGCCATTGACACTGGCCCTGTTCTCGGGTTTCAGGACGCCTTCGATGTTGGAGCCGACAAAACCGGGTATCATCGCCGCCCTGCCCATGCATATCATCTTCGTGAAGGGTGCGCCAAGCGCGAGGGCCTTGAATATATGGTCTTCACGGGCCAGACCGCCGGCAAATGCGAGGTCCACGACCCTCTCTCCCTTTGCTGCGAGGACTGTCGCATACTCATGCGCCTTGCTGTGAAGCAAGAGCGAAGGCACGCCCCATGACTCCATCATGTTCCACGGACTCATACCTGTTCCGCCACCGGAGCCATCGATAGTCAGGAGATCGAGCTTTGCGTCTGTTGCGAACTTAAGTGACATTGCAAGTGCTTCCATACCGTAGGAGCCGGTCTTGAGAGAGATCCTCTTGTATCCCAGTTTACGGAGATAGCTAACGGCCTTCATGAAGTTTTCCTGCACCTTTTCCGGTGTGGAAAGGTCTGTATAGCCGAGTCTGCTGTGGCGGGCAAAGGATTTTATGGCACCATGTTTGAAAGCCTCCTGAACCTCGGGAACGGTCGGGTCAGGATCGACGATATAGCCTCTGTTCTTGAGGAACAGGGCGTACTCGAGGCTGTCCACCTGAATCTCGCCGCCGATGTCTTTCGCGCCCTGGCCCCATTTCAGCTCTATAATGACCTTGTCGCCATACTTGTTGATAACATACTCGGCCACGCCGTTGCGTGTATCCTCAACGTTCATCTGTACGATAATCGCGCCGTATCCGTCATAGTATTTGAGAAACGTGTCGATCCTTCTGTCAAGCTCCGGCGCTTTCTCTATCCTGCCGTTGCTGATAACCGCCTGCTTGTCGATACCGACAACGTTTTCGCCGACAACGATGGGGATTCCCACAAGGGCAGCGCCCGTGGCGAATGAATCCCAGTACTTTGCGGCGATAAAAGTAGAACCGAGGGCACCCGTCATAATGGGCATCCTGGTCTTAGTCGTCATTTTGGAGCCGAACTCCGACTCGATACTGACATTGGGGAATATGCAGTCATCCGCGGTATTCTTCAATCCTTTCGGAAGGCCCTTCACACCGTAAAGATATCCCTGAACCCTCAGGGCGTTGTAGTTCACGCCGAGGTGGGTGGTATTGCCGCTTCCTGCGGTAATCAGACCAAAATCCCTCGGGTAGAGGATCTTCCTACCCTTCAGACTCGAAAGGAATGTTTCACATCTTCCTTTGCAGTCCGCCCGGCAGAGTGTGCATAAACCTGATTCCGCGGGGTTACCACGGTTTACCGTTCCAATCGCGTCATTGGTTTTCGGCCATTCTATCATGTTAACCTCCTGAGTTTATTAATTACGGTAACTTGTTGCCATTGTATCGGCAATGTATTGCCGTTACGCTGAGGCAAATAATAGCAACACCTCGAAATCTTGTCAATAGGATTCTTCAGCTATTTAAATGGTTTTTAGGAATATTATTGCAAAGCGTTGCTTGATGGGATATGATAGAAATCAACGGCAAAATTGCCGTAGTAAGAGTTGTTATTGCCGGAAAGGAGCTATATGGAAAAGAAAAGAAAGAAGGACCTTCTGATTCTGGGCGTCCTCAGAAATTCCAGCGTCCCTCTGACAAGCATAAAAATAGCCCAGGAACTGGAGTCTCTCGGACATGATATCAGCGAAAGAACGGTGAGGCTTTATCTGCAGCGTATGAATGCGGAAGGGTTGGCCGCGCAGAACGGCAAGAAGGGCCACGAGATAACCCTCAAAGGCGAGGGCGAGCTGGATTCGTCCAAGATCATCGAACGGGTCGGGTTCCTTTCCGCCAAAATAGACCGCATGACGTACCAGATGAGCTTCGACCTCAATACTACGTCAGGCAGCCTGGTCATTAACGTCACCCTCGTCGATCCGCGCCAGTTCGCGAAGAACGTCGAGTATATCCGGCGGGTGTACGCCGATGGGTACGCAATGGGCCACCTCCTGACGTTCCTCGGTCCCGGCGAATCACTCGGGCATATCGCTATACCTGACGGCATGATCGGCATTGGAACGGTTTGTTCCATAACCCTTAACGGAGTTCTGCTCAAACACGGCATTCCTACTGTCTCTCGCTTTGGCGGCCTTCTTGAGATCGAGGATAAGAAACCTGTCCGCTTCGTGGAGATCATAATGTACGACGGAACGAGCATCGATCCCCTGGAAGTCTTCATCCGCAGCGGAATGACGAATTACATGGGAGCCGTTGACTCGGGAAGCGGCAGGATCGGAGCCAGTTTCCGTGAATTCCCCGCCGAAAGCAGGGACCTCGTGGAACAACTTGCCGAAAAACTCAAGAGAATCGGCCTCGGCGGCCTTGTCCGCATCGGCCTTCCCGGCCAACCGCTGCTCGACATCCCCGTGAATGAAGGCAGGGTCGGAGCCATAGTGATAGGCGGTCTCAACCCCGTATCGATCCTTGAAGAAACAGGCGTCAGGGCATACTCGCGGGCCCTTGCGGGCCTTATCGACTTCAGCAGGCTCTTCCGCTACGAAGAGATGGAAACGAGGATAAAGGAGTTTTTGTAAGAAGCAGGTAATGGGTTATAGGTAATGGGTGATGGGCAAGAACGAACGATGAGCCTTTTCCGTCACCCATTGCCTGCTTCTTCCGGCAATTTTGCCGTTTTAGCTGCCGGCAATTTTGCCGGACGCGCATCTGCGATACAAATCTGAAATCCAGCGTGCCTTCTCCCCCACCATCAGCGATGGACGGTCCTTCCTATCACCCATAACCCATGACCCCTCTTCTCCCTATCCAACAAATTCGCCCTTCATGACCGTGACGGCCTGGCCGAAAAGGTGGACGCGGTCGCCGGCGAGACGAACCTTAACCACCCCTCCCCGCTGCGATACCTGGTAGGCCACGAGATCGTTCTTTCCGAGACGTTTGCCCCAGAAGGGGCCGAGACAGCAATGAGATGAACCTGTAACGGGGTCCTCATTGACGCCGACGGCGGGCGCAAAAAAGCGGGAAACAAAATCGAACCCTTCCATGGTTGCCCGGCTCGTCACAATGACCCCCCTGACCGGCAGCCTAAGGATAAGGGCAAAGTCCGGCGTCAGGTTTCTCACCGTTTCTTCCGAGGCAACCTCGACGATATAATCTGATCGGCTGGCGCCGACATAGATCGGAGACACACCGAGCGCCTCGGTGAGGCCAGACGGAGCGGCCACTTCCTCGTCAGGGGTCGAGGGAAAGTCCAAACCGATCCAGTCGCCTTCCTGAGAGCACGTCAACGTACCACTGCGCGTGTGGAAGGTAATCCTTTCTCCGGCCCTGGCGAGTCCTTCCTGCCATAGAATGTGGGCGCTTGCAAGGGTGCCGTGTCCGCACAGATCGACCTCCACTTTGGGAGTAAACCACCGCAGGTTGTACCCGTCGGCACTCCGGATGATAAATGCCGTTTCGGAAAGGTTCATCTCCGCGGCCACATTTTGCATCCAGGCGTCCACTTTCGGGTGGGGAAGGATACAAACCCCTGCCGGGTTGCCGCTGAACGGCCGCGAAGAAAAGGCATTGACGTTGAAGATCTTCATTTGACACCCTCTGGGAATAAGTCGTTGATATTGTAAACCCGGTATATCGTTAAAATTGTGCGCCTCACGCCTGTCATTGTCAACACCGTTCGGGAAAGGGAGATAAAACATCTTACAGTTATTGACAATTCTCATCCATTTGCATATGCTGTTTGACAGGAATGGTCGTGACGGCAGTAGTTATTAGTCTGGAAAAGGGGGTTTGTTGCCATGAAAGTAATCACCAGGATCATTGTCACCACCCTTTTGGTGCTCTCGGCTTCAAGCATATGTCTTGCCGATCCACCGGATCCGCCGGCCCCTCCGCAATCGCAATACACTATTCAACTGCCCGGCTAAGAGATTTTCGGATCCATAAGATGCCGAAGGAGGCGAAAGAGATCCCATGAAGAAATTTGCCCTTATACTGATAGTGGTCTTGTTCCTCATCACCTCTGTCAATGTCTGTCTTGCAGAGAAGGGGCGCGATCCTCCGGATCCCCCTGCCGCACCCCAGATAGACGTCAGATTGCAGGCATCCCTGGAAGAACCACCCGATCCGCAAGTCTTTCGGAGCGATTCCTGAAAAGTGGTTATCTTTTGCGGGGCCAGGGTACGGACGGTCGCCCTCACCGATAGAGACGTTATAAACAGTCCTCAAAAAAATACTTCGAGAAAATACGCACCGGGGATACCGTCGACACAATGAAGAACCACAGGATCACGCACCCGTTTCTTATTGCCCTTTTCATCATATCCGCCTTCACCGTCTCTTCGTACCTGCCCTTCTTTTCCTCCTTTGCCTCGACGACACTGAACGAAGACCAGCAAAAACTATACGATGAACTTGTCCGCGGCTCCGACTCCGGCGTAAGCGGTTTCTGGAGAGCCTTTGACGACAGCAAGGAAAAGATTGACGGGCCCGTTCTTCAGAAGACCCTCGAACATGCCGTCGAGAGCCGGGACGAAACCCTTGTCAATCTCGCGCTCGAAGGGGCGCGCATAAAGGGCGACGAGAAGACACTGATCTCCATGATGCTGGCAGCCGGCGATTTCTTTCTTTCCATTTCCCGGTACAATGAAGCCCTGAAGCTTTACGACGCCTCGATGCCGCTGGCACGAGGTGCAGGAAACCCCCTGCTTATGGCAAAGGCATACGAAGGCAACGGCGACATTGCGTTTTATTCGGGAAATCCGACCAACGCCCTTATGATGTACAACCGGGCAGCTGATCTCTATACCAGGGAAGCCTCTGAGCTCGATCAGGGTATCGTGGCCCGAAAAATGGGAGATGTCCTGCTGCAGACGGGTGACAACGATCAGGCCATGGCCGCACTCCAACGGTCCCTTGCTATTCTCTCCCGTCTAAAAAGCCCCGTGGAAGAGGCAAACGCCTACCGCAGTTTCGGAAATCTCGCCATGAGGCAACGGGACCACAAGACCGCCCTGGGCTCCATGGAAATTGCCCTCGCGCGGTACACGGCCGCCGGTTACAGGAACGGGGAGGCCGATATTTACCGGGCTTTCGGGGAAACGGCCCTCCGAACGGGAGACAACGAAAAGGCTACGGAAAATTACGAAAAAGCCCTCGCCATATATGACAAAACAGGGTCGCTTGTCGGTCAGGGTTACGCCCGTAAAGGACTGGCTGACATCGCTTATTTCGCCGGCAAGAATGACAAAGCCCGGGGGCTCTACGAAAAGGCCCTCGATACCTTTACGGCAGCCGGTTATCCCCTGGGGCAGGCCGATGTACTAAGGAGGATGGGGCAGCTCAATCTTCGCATGGGTCAGATAGATCAGGCCCTCGAGGCCTACGAGAAGGCACTCCCCATCTATCGGAAGGTAAGGGAGCCGGTGGGGCAGGCCGATGTGTACAAAGGGCTGGGCGACGTTGGTTATTACAGCAGAAATTTTTCAAGGGCACTGGAGATGTACGACAAGGCCCTCCCCTACTACGTCCACGCCGGCGAACCCCTCGGTCAGGGCAACGTACAGCGTTCCATCGGAGATATCCATTTCTACGTCGGCGACTACACCAGAGCCATGGAATATTACGAGAAGGCGCTCGCACTTTATATCACGGCACGTTCCCCTATGGGCCAGGCAAACACGTACCGCACCATGGGCGAGACCTACCTCAGGCTCAAGAAGAACGACCACGCGCGTGCAATGTTCAATTCGGCAATGGCCCTCTACAAGAAGACCAACGAGCCTGTCGGCCAAGGCGATATCTACAAGACCCTTGGTGAGATGTACCTCGAGAATGGCAACAAAATGGGGGCGCTCGACATGTTCCGTGAGGCCCTGGTGCACCTCAAGAGCGCACATTCCGTCGTAGACCAGGGGCATGCGTACCAGGGAATCGGCGACGTATTTTTGTCGGCGGGCGATCTGGAAAAGTCCCTTGAGAATTACGACGTGGCCATCAGCCTTTATCGTCAGATGCAGGACAAGGAATCCGAAGGCTTCGTGCTCATCAAGAAGGCATCGGTATTCGGCCGGAAGAAGGACGTAAAGGAGGCCGTAAAATTTTTTGAAACCGGTCTCGGCAAGTTCGAACAGGTACGGGCCCAGGCGGTGTTCCCCGACATGAAGAAGAGTTACATGGAAAAGGTTTACGCTTACTATGAGGACGCCGCCCTGTTCATGCTCGACAATAAGGAGAACGAAAAGGCCTTTCACTACATCGAGGCGATGAAAGCCCGGGTATTCCTCGACCAGCTCGCAGAGGCACGCGTCGACCTCCAGAAAGGCATCGACCCGGCGATGAAAAAAGAGCGCGACCTGCTTGAAGCGGATCTCCTGGTCATGGAAAGAAAACTGGCGCAAGAATCGCAAACGAGCGCCCCTGACAAAGAAACCATCGAAAGACTGAAAAAGGACTCTTCCGTTACCCAGGAAAAGCTTGACGTTCTCAGGCGGGAAATACGATACAGGAACCCCCTCTATGCGTCCGTACAGTACCCCGAACCCATCGCTGCCAGGTCTCTCCAGGAAAAAGTCTTGCGAGAGGGAGAGATTATTGCCCAGTACTTCCTGTCAAAGCGGGGCGTTTATTGCCTGCTGATCAGCAAAACGGATTTCAATGTCGTCGACCTTCCCGCCACCCACGCTGAACTGGTCGGGAAAGTAAACGACCTTCTCGGAAACATCCGGGGTTATCAGCAGGGAGAGCGTTTTCGAGCAAGCCTTGCGGAAGACCTTTACGACATTCTGGTGAAGCCCCTCGAGCCTTTTGTCGGCGACAGAACGATCATCGTGGTACCCCAGGGCGTTCTCGCGTATCTTCCCTTTGAAGCCTTGCGGACCCGTGAGGACGGCAAAAAGATGTTCATGATAGAAAAGTACCGCGTCAAATATATACAGTCGGCGACGGTCCTCGGAGTGCTGCGCAGTCAGTACGAACGGGAAAGCTCGGGCGGGAGCTTTATCGGTTTCGGCGATCCGGTTTACGACTACCAGAGCTATATGTCGGAAAAGTCAGAAGGTGGGGGAAAAGGAAAGCCGGAAGACAACGACAAGGAAAACGTGGCGCCCACCGTCACCCCCGGTGCGGCATTCATAAAAAACAACTACCTCAGGGCCGGAGGCACCCTTACGAGACTGGAAGGCAGCGGTGAGGAGATAGAGGGAATCCGGAAGATATATGAGAATCGGGGCGGTGCGGCCCGATCATTTCTGAGGATCGAGGCCCGGGAAGAAAATGCCCGATCTTCCCAGATGGGCCAGTACACCTTCGTGCACTTCTCCACGCATGGCATCGTGGAGCCGGGTTTCCAGGCGATCGCGTTAAGCCAGATACCGGGGGATCGGGAAGACGGGTTTCTCACGCTCGGGGAGATCATGAACAGCCGCTTCAATGCCCGCCTCGTTGTTCTCTCCGCATGCGAAACCGGCCTCGGGGACTCAAGCTACGCTGAAGGTATCACCGGGCTCACGAGGGCCGTCATGTACGCCGGCAGCGCTGCGGCACTTGTCAGCCTCTGGAGCGTTGCCGACGAGGGCACCCGCGATCTGATGGTCCGGTTCTATGAAGGTATGATAAACAAAGAGATGGCAAAAACCGAGGCCCTCCGTGCTGCCAAGATCCAACTGCTCACCGATACCAAAAACTTTTCCCACCCCTTTTTCTGGTCGGCATTTGTCATGTATGGAGAATAAGAAACGTTTACTTGTATATTCCACACCCCAGGTAAACGTCCCCCACACGCTGGCAGTAGGTCGTTTTTTCCAGGATTTTACCGGTGACCGGGTTTATCCATTTGTAGTCGCTCCAACCCTTGCCCTGCGTCTTCGCAACATCCGTGATCTCCTTCATGAAGTATTTCCCGTCGGCGTCCTTCAGTTCGAGCATGGCCTTGCCGACAAGCCTGGCGTTCTGCCCGTGGGCGACGGTTACGCCATCCATGGTATTCACAAAAATGTAGAGATCGCCCTTAACGAAGCGTCCATGCGGGTCACTTATTTCTGCATACACTTTTTTGGCGTCGCTGGAATTCTTCAGGTAGTCGGCTGCCTTTTCCACAAAGAGCACGACCTCCTCTTTGCTTACCGACGGCATCTCGGAGACAGCACGGTCCTGTAATTTAAACTGGTTCCCGAGCCTGTTCAACTCCAGCGACAGGGCAGACAGGTTGGAGGACGCTTCGGCGTTCTCCGATATGTTCCTGGCTGCTGTGTCCATGATCCTGGATATCTTTTGTATGTTGTTGTTGATCTCATTTGTCGTGGCACTCTGTTCTTCGGATGCCACGGCGATCTGATTGATCTGCGCCGCCAGCGTATTGATCTGGTTCAATATTTCCTTGAGGGCATTGCCGGATTTTCCCGTTTCATTATTGCCTATCTCCACCTCCTTGACGCCGCCCTCCATGGAGACCACGGCATTTTTCATCTCATCCTGCATGGTCCGTATCGTCTCGCCGATCTGCTTCGTCGCGCCCGTCGTTCTCTCTGCCAGTTTACGCACCTCATCGGCGACGACGGCGAATCCTCGTCCGTGTTCACCGGCCCGTGCCGCCTCAATGGCGGCATTGAGGGCCAGAAGATTGGTCTGCTCGGCGATTTCGTTGATGATCCCGGCAATCTCCCCGATCTGGTCGGAACGCTCGCCCAGTTTATGAATGATAAGGGCCGATTCCTTGACCCTTTCGTCGATCCGGCCCATGCTGCGGATGATCTCCTGGATAATATTCTCACCCGTCATCGCTGAATTGTTAGCAATCTCGGAACTCTTCGCGGCCGCGATGCAGTTGTTCGTAATCTCCGCCGCCGTGGCCGACATCTCTTCACTCGCCGTCGCCACGGAGGTGATCTCCATGACCACCACGTCCGCACCCCGTGCCATCTGGGTCGCTGTGGCATCGAGGGTATTGACGGCGAAGGAGATCTGGTTGCTCCTTTCCGCAACCCCGGCCAGGGCGTCGCTGAAATGCTCCACAAAGGTGTTGTAATTCTTGCCCATCCCACCGAATTCATTATCCGATGTACCATCCAGCCGTCTCGTAAGATCGCCTTTTACGAGGGTCTCGAGAGACTCCCCGATCTCTTTCAACGGTGCACGAACCTGGCGGGCCATGCAATAACCCGCCAGGAGCACGATGATAGCAGCAGCCAGAAATGCAAAGACCGTAATGATCCCCGGAGAGGATGGGTCAGTGCGCCCGCCGCCCGGCTGTAAATGGAATGCAATGCCCAGACCGATGAGAAAGACAGCGGCTGCATAAGGCCCAACCATGACTTTTTGTGTGATGGACAAACTCCGCAGGAACGTTTTCACCATACCCCTCCTAATTAGTAACTCTCCTTTAATTTTTATCGAAGATATTGAAATCGGATTAAGGAAAAAACCGGGTGATAGGTGATAGGTAATGGGTTATAGGTTATGGGGAAAGGAATAATACATATAACCTGATATGCGATAGCCCGTTAATTGTCCGGAACGAGGTTGACCTGTTACGGAGAGGCATAGAGGAGCTTGATCCCATCACCCATAACCTATGACCCATTACCCCTTCTCATTGCTTCTTGCAGAAGAATGAAACTGCGTCCCTTCTTGCTCTCCAGAGGCGCTCGGCCTCTTTGATATCAATGGAGCTTAAAAGGACGCTGTCGCCGGGTTTTATGTGGGCCAGTCTGTCCATGTCGACATCGGCTACCGTAGCAAGGCGGGTATAATCGCCTATGGTCCTCTCGGTGAGATTGATGAAGGGGAATCCGTCGGGCGGGATCTGAATCGTGCCCGGGAGGATTCCTTCGGACATGATGCTTCGCTGGGCCTTCTTTTTAAACATGATCGGGTTTCCTTCCAGACGGATACCCGTCCTGTTAAGACGTGACGTGGCGCTGAAAAGGGCCGCGTCCGTTCTCCTCTCCAGAAATCTGACGGATGCGGACGTGAAATGATCCGCCTCCGGCCCGGATATGACCCGGACGATGTGCGGTTCACACATGGAGGGTATCATAGTGTCGGGAACGCCGAGAAGCTGCGCCGGGTTATGGAGATCTGCCAGGAGGATCCTGTCCCCCTTCATGAGCGGTCTCCCATGAAACCCGCCCAACTTACATTCGAGGTTTACGGTGCGGCTTCCCATCACGGGCGCGACATCGATGATCCCCGAAAAGGCGATATAGTAACGCAGGCCTTCCAGGACCTCCCGCACCCTCAGAATACTTCCCTCACTCGCACGATGGGCCGACCATGGGCGCAGGGGTTCATCGTCGAGGGTGGCTCTCACCCGTGCCCCCGTTATGGCAAAGGTCACCTCCCGTGAAAAGCGCAACCGAAGGTCATTTCCCATGACCTCGATGACGGGGGCGTCTTCCGGGTTCTGGAGAAGGAACCGGGCCATCGAGCATGCGAAACGATCGAGCTCCCGTGACGATGGAACGCCTATATGCCCATGGCCGTATCTGCCGCGGTCCACGATGATTGACAGAAAACCTGGCCCTATAACCTCTATCATGCCCGCACAAACCTCACAATATCCCCGAAGTTCAGCAAGCTGTAAGGCGCCTGTCCGGGATCAAAGAGCCTCGCCATCGTCCTGCCTATGATCCGCCATTCTGCCGGTGATTCAAAGGGGTAAATACCGGTCTGGAACTGCGCGATGCCAACCGACCCCTGGGGGACCTTGAGGACCGGCGTCTCCTGCCGGGGCACGTAGATCCGCCTGTCGAGCGTGCCCAGGTGGGGAAAACCGGGCATGAGCCCCACCGCATAGACGCGATAGGTGACCGCCGAGTGGATTTCTATGACTTCTTCAGAAGAAAGCCCCGAATAGGAACAGACAAAATCCATGTCCGGCCCGTAATCGCCGCCGTATCTGACGGGTATCTCAATCCGTTGCACCTCGGGCAGGAGCATCTTCTTCCAACCATCCTCAGTCCCTGCGAGAAATGCCGACATGTCATCATATTCGACGTGGTCCCTGTCAAAGTGGATAAGGCAGGATGTGAAAGACGGGATAATGTCGATCAGTCCCGTAATCTTCAAAGATCTTACGTAGAGAAAAAAGCGGCGCACCGACTCTGCGGTCTCTTCATCCATCGCCGCACCGAAGATGATCCTGATGCCCTGTTCACCGAAACGCTCGATTTTCATGCCATCACACGGGGCAGCCCGGGCGGGCCGGAAGGACTCGTGAAGGAATAATTCAAGTCAGCGGTCGCAGACATGGTCTTGAATTTTACCAGTCACGCCCTCAAGTTGCAAGTCTCAGTCTAAAAGGATGTCCGTCCCGGTCTCCGACGCGAAACCGTCTTTACATGGCCTCGGTCTTCTGCTATGTTTTGGAGACAAAACCAACCATGGCAAAAACGGCAAAAAGACCTGCACGTACGAAAAAAAGCGGACCTAAAGCGGTCGATGCGGACAAGACAAGGCTCAGGAGATTTTTGTTCTTCTGGACACCCATCATCGCCATAGTCCTCATCGGGCTTTACGCGGCCGCCCTCGATCCGTCGAAACCAACGGGCAGGACCGTGGAAGCAACCGTTATCGGAAGAGATGCGGCGGCGGCGGGACAATCCGCCGCATCGGCCACATACAGGATAAAACTGCAAAATGGCGAGGAAACCTCCCTCTTCATCCCCGAAAAGCAGGTGCCGTCACCATCGGGCCGCATCGTCGTTGAAGAATACACGACCACACTTCTCAAGAAGAAAACGTACCGGTACCTGAGGACCCTGCCGACGGGGAAATAGGGAAAGGAACATGCCGCGCTGCCCGATCCGAACGGGTGTGAATCGACCCTGAAGCTTTACGTGCAAAGCTCGAAGCCCGTGTCACGCGCCGTTGGCGTTGACGGGTTGGTTATTCCCTAGGGAAAAACTTACTCTGGATATTCCCTGGGGCTCCAGTCGCACTTTGAAACCGGCTTTTTTGCAGACTGTCAGCATCTTTTCGTTCTCACTCAACACAATGCCGTATATCTCTTCCAACTGCTTTTCCCGGCCTATGTCTATCATGGCCTCCATAAGCTTCGATGCCAATCCCATCCCTTGATAATCGTCGCGCACAAGGATGGCGAACTGCGCTTTATGCGGGTCCGGGTCGCTGATGAGTCTTACGCCCCCAATCATCATCCGCCTTCCCTCGTTCTCGATCTGGGCAATAATGGCTGTTTCGCGGTCATAATCGATATTGCAGAACCGTATAAGGAGATCGCGGTCGATCCGGGGGACGCTGAAAAACCTGATCCGCAAAGTCTCTTCCGACAGCGCTGAAAGCATTTCGCGGCCCATGATCTCGTCCTCGGGGCGGATGGGCCTCAAAAGGACTTCCGTTCCGTCCCTGAGTTGGGCGGTTCGTGTATAATGCGATGGATAGGGAGCGATCACGAGATGAGGATACCGGGAAGAAAAACCCCGGCTGTCATCGGAAAGCCAGACGGTCACGCCGGATGCAAATACATCACCTGCCTTGACGGATAGGATAATATCCATCCCGCTTATCCCGGCAAAGTCCACAACAATGTTTGAGAAGCTTACGAGGATATCCTCAAGTTCCGCCATGACCCCCTGCAAGTCCGTCTTATGCGTGCCGGCCCGCCGCAGTTCTGTATCCTCGATCATACGCCGAGCGAGGGTCCGGTTAAGCGGGGGCAGACCCACCGACGCACCTGTATCGTCTCCCTCCAGCGGGCCCAGTACAAGGACAGTCTCGAATTCAGGGTCCCTGTACGATCGAAGTTTCATCATCAAGGCGCCGGCCGCGGCCACCCCTTTAACGGGAATCCCGTAATGTTTGAGCAGCTCAAAGGAATGGGCAATATCCAGGGTTGTCTCTTTGTTGTCAGCGGCCTTCTTTACGATCTTTTTAAGGACCGTTTTAAACTGCGAATCCCCGTGCGTCACCTCGGCGGGTGTCTCATACAGGAGTTCGATGTTTCGCCGGTATCGGTACATATAGAGATATGTCCTGACCGCCTCTTCGGGCGTTGCATAAGCGGGCACGTTGCTCTCAAGGAGGATATTTCGGCCCCTTACCGCCCGCCGGCCGCCCATACTGACCGCTATGACGGGTTTTGAAGTGCGGCCGCATATCTTCACGATGGCATCCGCGACATCTATGGCGTCGGCCGCCGTCCTCGGCGTGTAGATCACCAGTACGCCGTCCACTCCCTGATCGCGTAAGCAAACCTCGGTGGTATTTCGGTACCGCTCCCTGTCGGCGTCCGCCAGGATGTCGACAGGATTCTCCCCGTTCCAATACCCGGGTAAAAACGAACTCAGGGCCTTCACGCTCTCGTCGGAAAGCTTCGCAAGCTCGCCGCCGAGTTCTTCGAGCGCATCGACTGCGACAATCCCCACACCGCCGTCATTGCTAATAACGGCAAGTCTCGAACCACGGGGCAGATGGTGCGAATCAAGGACCTCCGCCATATTGAACAGGTCCCGCACCTCTTTTACCCTGATCATGCCAATCCTCTTGAAGACCGCATCGTAAACACGGTCGTCTCCCGTCGCCCTCCCGGTACGGACGGCAATCAAACGCGCCCCCGCCTCCGACCTGCCGGGCTTGAGCACCACTATTGGCTTGCTCAGGGCAAAACCACGGCCCGCACTGATAAAGTGCTTCGCATTTCGCACGTTCTCCATGTAGATCATGATGCTTCTTGTATTGAAGTCGCCGTTCAGAAGATCTATCATGTCACCGAATTCGACGTCTATCATCGATCCCAGGGACGCGAACATGGTGAAGCCTATACCCACGCTGCCACCCCAGTCGAGTATCTCTTCACCTAAAGCGTGCGATATCAGAGCTATTTTGCCCGGCTTCGCATCTATGGAAAGAAACGTGGCATTAAGCCTGATGCGGGGAATTATCACGCCAAGGCAATTGGGGCCGATAATCCTCATATCGTACTTCCTGCGGATGTCGGCTATCTCGCCCTCAAGGGCCCTTCCGTCGGGCCCCGACTCCGAGAATCCAGCCGAGAGGATAATCATGCCGCTCACACCGGCACGGCCGCATTCATCGACTACGGCCGGAACCGTATGCGCGGGAGCGACAACAACGGCGAGGTTGACGGGTGAAGGTACGTCGAGTATCGACGCATAGCATCGAAGACCGGAGACAGAATCACGATTGGGATTCACAGGATAAAGGGGACGGTCCACCGCCTGGCGTAGATTATTCAGGACGGCCAATCCCGTGGAATCACTCTTATCCGTTGCACCAATGAGGGCGACGGATTGCGGATCAAGCATTTCTCTAAGTTTATTCATCTCTCGCGACGATCGACCATTCGACAAGCGTTCATAGGCCTTGCACCTTCTTTGAGATCTCCCGGAGCAAAGACCGAGAAAGATATATCCGAAAATCGCCGCAATGGCAATGGCAATTGACACCGCATCAGATCATTATCTCCAGAATCCCTATCGAAACAAGGAGGAGGCCGGACACGGCCCCGCTATACCTGCCGATCCATCGGAATACAACGGAATTGCCGGCCCTTACGCCGAGGCACACAGCGATCATGCTCAAAATCATGGTAACAAAGGTAAGGAGGAACACGTTCAGCCCCATCATGCCTGCGGCCAGTCCGGTAACCAGGTTGGTCATTGTCAGTCCCGAGCCGATGAGCGTCGATTCCCCCTTTCCCATCGTCCCGCTGCAGTCGGGGTGAACGACAAAGGGGTTGTTGATTATGGCCCATATCCTGCCGGGTACCGTCATTCCCGAAAGTCTTTGCGATCTCCGGTACAATTCATCCTTCATGGAACCCGCCCCACCTAAATGTCGCGTCCCCTCAGCCACGACCCAGATGCCTATCCCGATCATCACGGCCCCGCCAATCAGAGCCGAAACCCGGGGTTCAAGAACACGATACAGGGACATCCCCGCGAGCATTGAAACCAGGGTCCCTCCCCCATTTAAGAGGGCAATTATCAGGTTGGAGGAAGAAGGGACACAGTAACCCCGCATTCCATAGGCGACACCAACGCCCACATTATCGAAATTGCTCGAAACCGCAAAGGCCAGGATCGATAATAGCTGTACCGGCTGCATCCTGCTCCATCCTCCTTCATCAGCACACCGAACGCGAGTGTTCCGAACATCGTTCATCCAGAACCAGTTTGTTAAAACGCATCGCCGTCTCGGGCCCTTTGGCATCTTCTTCGTGCTTAAAAAAGACGAAGGCCCTGCTCCATCGCTGTGACCTGATGGACCGCACCCATCGCAACAGATCGGCATCGCCATAATCTAACCGCCGAAGGCGCAGATATCCCCAGGGTGCCGTGCCAACGATCTTTTCCGCAGGATTATCCTCGGAATCCGCGGTACAGAGACTGCATCCCTTTTCACCGAGAAGGTCCAGGATCTCGTCATTGAGCCAGGACCGGCCGCGGAACTCAAATGCGCAGGGAATCCCGTCGGGAATGAGGTCGAGAAAGGCCTTCAATGCCGTCTCATCGGCCCGAAAACTGGCGGGAAGCTGGAAGAGGACGGGGCCCAGCCGACTGCCCAGCACCGCCAGCGTTTTGAAAAGATAATCCATCTCACCTGCGACATTCCGCAGTCTCTTCAGGTGGGTTATCGCTCGAGGGGCTTTGAAGGCAAAAATGAAATCATCGGGAACCTGATCGGCCCAGGACACGAGGACGTTTTCGACAGGCATCCGGTAAAAGGTATTGTTGATCTCCACGGTGGTGAAGTATTGCGAATAGTAGCGAAGCATGGCGCCGGGCACTATCTTGTCGGGGTAGAACTTTCCCTCCCATTGCCTGTATCCGTATCCGCTTGTTCCCGTATAGATCTTCATCTCCCGCGCCCTCCCTCTTCACCATCGGCCGGAGGTTCTTCGCGCATTACCTCCCGGGCCGGCTTATCGTCCCGGATACGCATGAAAACAGGCTGTCTCATGACGCCGTCGGTGGTCCAGCCGTGGAAAACCACCTCGCAGACCAGCTCCGGCTCCACCCATGTGACCGCCCTGTTCGTTTTCGGTTTAATTTTGAAGGGACAGGTCCGGCGAATGAGGGGTTCCAGTCTGCCGCGGATCTCAGTCAGAGTCTTTGCACTGAATCCGCCGCCGGTGTGACCGATGTATATCAGGTCGTCTTTTTCGTAAACGCCGAGAACAAGCGCTCCGAAGTGTTTTCTCAACCCCCCGGGTTCGGTGAATCCCCCGATCACCGCATCCTGGGTATCCCGCGTCTTTACCTTGAGCCATTGCAGGCTCCGTTTGCCCGGCCGGTAGGCGCTCCTTGAGTTCTTGGCAACGATCCCCTCAAGCCCCTTCTCGCTGACAACATTGAAAAAGGCGATACCATCCTTCCAGACATGATCGGTAAACCTGATGCCGGGGAGGGAAGGAAGAACTTTTCTTAACAGTTCCTTTCTCCTGATCAGCGGAAGGTTCGTAAGATCGTGGCCCCCAAGGTACAGAAGATCGAAAACATAATAGATGAGATGCCCTTTCCCCGATTTCCGGAAGTCCTGGAGCATCTGGAAATCGGGATACCCCTCATCGTCAACAACAACGATCTCTCCGTCAAAAAGGGCTTCGAAGGTCAGCTTCCTGAGGGTGTCCCGGACAGGGGAAAACTTCTCATTCAGGGAGTGAAGATTTCGGGAATAGAGCGAGACCTTTCCGTCGCGTATCTCGGCCATCGCCCTGTACCCGTCCCATTTCACCTCGAAGATCCACTCTTCGTCATCGAAAGGCTCCTTTATCAGGGTCGCCAGCATCGGCCGGACAAGCCGGGGCATCGGGGCCACGGGGGCATCGGCAAGTTCGCCTTCCTCCATCGCCTCTTCCCGGCGCATGCGGTCCATTTTCGCCTGCTTCGGAGGGCTCTGCTCCCCGGAGACGGCAACGTCCTCGAGAGTCCGCCGGGAAACGACGGAACGGTTGTCCGCTGCGATATTCGCGCCCGTCGCGTAGGCATCCTTTTTCTTGAGAAGCAGCCACGATCTTGAACCCATCCCCGTTTTTACGAGGGCAAATTCACCGCGCAGCTTTTCCCCCTCCAGGACAAATTTCAAATTTCCCTTTTCCAAAGCCTCTTTAAGAAGGGCCTCGCTTGCCTCGCCCGAGCCGTCCCGGGGATGACGCCAGTACCCTTTGTCCCATATGATGACGCTTCCGGCGCCGTAATTACCCTCGGGGATGATGCCTTCGAAATCCTTATAGTCGAAAGGGTGGTCCTCCACCATCACGGCGAGCCTTTTTACCGATGGGTCGAGGGAAGGTCCTTTCGGGACTGCCCAGCTTTTCAGAACGCCCTCCAGTTCCAGCCTGACGTCGTAATGGAGGGCCCGGGCCGCATGCTTGTGGACGACGAATATCAACCGGTTTCCCTTATGAGGGGGCCCCGGTTGGGGTTCGGGCGTTTCCGGGAATTTTCGTTTCGATTCGTAGTCTTTCAGTCCCATGTCATGTCACAAATAGGGAAGCTTCTGCTTTATGGTCAGGAGATCCTTGAAAAGGTCGCCGTCTCTTTCGGTCCTGTCGATGACCTCGGAGAAGATGAACTGCACCTTTGCCGGGTCGCCGTGACCCACGAGTGTTTCAAGTTCCTGCCAGGTAACCGGAGATGACACGGTAGGTTTTTCCGACGCCCTCAAGGAGTAAACACAAACCGTCGTGTTTGAGGCGCCGTTCTGCGACCAGTTTATGAAAACCTTTTTCTTCCTCAGTTCGCTGGACATCGACGAGGTAACCATGAGGGGATAGTTGTGCTGCAGAACCTCCGCCACCGTTTTTGAGAACTTCCGGGTTTCATCAAAGGTGGTTTCTTCATGATTCAAAGGGACATAGACGTGGAGACCCTTCTTGCCGGATGTCTTCGGGAAACATATGAGTTTAAGGTCCGAAAGAACGCCGCGGAGTATGAACGCGACCCGGGCGCAATCCAGTATATCCGCCCCTTCTCCCGGGTCGAGATCGAAGACCATGGAATCGGGGGTTCCCGGGGTGGCAGCCCTGGCCAGCGGTACATGCAGTTCGAGGGACGCCAGGTTCTCCACCCACATGAGGGTATCGAGATCGTTGACAAGACAGACCGTCATCTGCCCCCCATCGGACTCGGGGACCCGGGCCGTTTCGACCCAGTCAGGCCGGTAGCGGGGACATCGTTTTTCAAAGAAGAAGGGGCCCTGTGCCCCGTCAGGGTAGCGCTTCAGAGTCAAGGCCCGCCCGTGCAGGTGCGGAAGGATAAACGGCGATATGCGGCGGTAGTATTCAAGGATATGGGCCTTTGTAAACCCGAAGGACGGATAGAGGTCCTTGTCCAGGTTCGAAAGCGGCAGCCTTCTGTCACCTATGCGGGCCACCGTCTTTTTCATCGGGTCGCCTTAAGCTTACGAACACTTTCCTGCAAAACGGCAACGAGATCGCCGGGGCCCCCGGGAGTTTCCTCGCCGGCCGCCGGGGCCTCGACAGGAGCCTGTTTCTTTGCCTTTTTCCCGAGGAGGCTGACAATCTTCCTTTTGCGTTCATTTGTGTATTTTTCCGGTTTGAACGCGGCCTCCATATCGCGGATGGTCTTGACCATCCGGTCTTTCTCCTCAGATACGGCGCCTTCTCTTTCATGTGCAATGCCCGTGTCGGAAAGGATTTCGTCGCTGTAATGAAGTGTGACCAGGCAGAGAGCCCCCGAAGTGACCCTGACCAGCACAAGATATTCCCGTTCACCGAACACAAATTTCGCGATCCCGGCTTTGTTCGTGCGGCGCATCACCTCGACAAGCAGTCCATAGGCCTTTTCCCCGCTTTTTGAGGGGACGAGGTAATAGGGTCGATCATAATAAACGGGGTCCACATCATCACTATCGATAAAATCCACGATCTCAATCGAGCGGCTTCGCTCCGGTGATAACGACTCCAATTCCTCGTCGGTCACGACGATGTATTTTTCGGGGCCGATCTCGAACCCCCGTACGATCTCGTCGGGGGGAACGATCTTCTCCTCATCGGGACAAAACATTTCCCTCGACAACGGGGAGTAGTCTTTTGCATGGAGCATGCGAAAAGAGACGCGTCCGGGCAGGACCGCCTTTACGAGTTGCACGGGTATCGCCACCAGGCTGAAACTTATCGTCCCGGTCCAAATGGACTGGAGGGCCATCTCCACCTCCCTTCGATCTGCCTAGACCACCTTCTTGAGGCTTGCTTCCAGGGTTTCAAGCAGCTTGTCCGGCGCCGTGGCCTTCCTGCGTTTGGGGCGCAAAATGGAAATCTTCTCTCCACTCGCCTTCTTATCAATCAGTTCCTGAAGCTTCCTCTGGTGCTCATTCTCAAAGTTCTCGGGCTGGAACCGCCCCGAGAGTTGATTTACAAGGTCAATGCCGGCCTTCAATTCCCTGTCCGACAGTTCTATGGCAGGCAGGTCGACAGACCCGGCCGGAACCACTTCGTCGGAATAGCGCAAGGTGCCGAGTCTCAGGACCCTCCCGCGCGCACTGAGGGCGCCCGCATAGGACCGTTTTCTCATCGTCCAGGTACATATGCCCTCCATGCCCTCTTCCAGCAGGGCCTCCAGAAGGGCATCATAACCGGGCGAAACGACATCCGGCCCCAGGTAGTAGAATCTCTCAAGGTACACCGGATCGATCTGTCCGGTCCTGACAAATTCATGAACCTCGATCATCCGGCTGTCTTCGGGTTCGATGCGATCCAGTTCCTCGTCATCGACGATTATGAATTTCCCTTCTTCCAGTTCAAATCCATGGACCTGTTCATCTGCCGGTACGGGCACCTTCTCGTAGGCGCAGACCATCTGCTGCCTGAGCCTGACATGATCCCGGCTGTGCAGCAGATGAAACTGGACTCTTTGTTCCCTGACGGCCGTGTGGAGCTTCACCGGCACATCAAAGCTTTCGAAATGAACATACCCTTTCCAGATTGCCCGAACTGCCATGAACACCTCCGACTTCTTGCTTAAAATCAGATATGCACGAAAAGACATGTTGTCAAACCCCGAAGCGCGCTATGCGTCCCTGATCGCCGTATCAGACCTCGGGATCAAAGATGGTTATCGCCCTTTATCCGGGACAAACCAGTCTGCGGCACAACGGACTGTTTAGCGGGCCTCGCGGAAAAAATCCTTTATAATACCTCGTCGCAGCGTTTATAATACACGAACCGCACAATTCATCAGGGGGAACAGACACCACGGTGGGCCGTATAATCTGCAGCCATTGCAATTGCTCGATGGATGATTCATCCACCGCGGGGGCGCCGCGTTATTGCATGCAATGCGGGGCTCCGGTCGCTCCGGTCAGCGATATCTCCGGGTCCGTGGAGCGGTACACCTTCCAATTCACGGCAACAGCCGGTGAATACTTCAGGATCTGGATTGTAAATCTCTTCCTGACCGTCATCACCCTGGGTGTCTGGGCCGCATGGGCGAAGGTGCGCAACCGCAGGTATATCTGGGCCAGCACGAACCTCGCGGGTCATCCCTTTACCTTTCACGGTAATCCGGCAGCAATTCTCAGGGGAAACATGATCATCGCAGGTATGTTCGTCGCCTACGTTGCAATGAAGAAATTCGAGCCGGGGCTGGCGGGCATACTCTTTTTCATTTTTTCCGTCGTTTTTCCCTTTCTTGTCTGCAAATCACTTCGTTTTAACGCCCACAATACCTCATATAGAAATATCCGTTTTCGTTTTCTCGGAGGTTTCGGGGAAAGCTATCAGACCTACCTTCTTTTTGCCGGCATCGTTCCCTTTACGCTTTTCATTTTCTTTCCGGCGTGGCAGTTCTACAAGAAAAAGTACTTTTTTAACAACCTGGCATACGGCATGACGGGGAGTGCGTTTTCAGGGCGCAAGGGACCCTTCTACAGAGCCTATCTCCTGGCCTGCGTCATAGGGGGACTCTGTTTCATGGTATTTTCCTCCCTGGGGGCCTATGCGGTGCACCGGTTATCAACGGTATTGGGGAATACCGGCGCATCGGGCACGCTTGGCTTCGTCTATTCCCTGTTCTTCACGTACCTCATCGCGGCCTTTATCATTTACGCGCTTCAGGCGGTGATCTATTCCATGACGATGAACCACTGCTGGTCCCGGACACGGGTCGGAAAGGCCTACTTTGCAAGCACCCTCACGGCCCGCCGGCTTCTGTTTATACGGATCACGAATATGGCGGCGATCTTTTGCTCACTGGGTCTTCTTATCCCCTGGGCGAAGATACGCCGTACCAGATACATCCTGGAAAATCTTGCCGTCGTGACCGCCTCTGGTCTTGATAATTTTGCGTCGGTTGCCGCATCGGAAACCACCGCCGTCGGCGATGCCGCGACGGATTTTGTGGGAATAGAGATAGGCCTATGATCCGGTTCGATGCCTCTTACTTCGACGGAAAAACCTCCAGGCCCTATCCTGTGATCGTCATGTTCGATGGTACCGCGCTTGCGCTCGAGGGCGAGATGGACGGCACCGATATGAAAACCCCCATCCGGGATTGTTCCATCGATCCCGCTCTGGGGCGGACAAAACGATCCATCCGGCTGCCCGGCGGGGGGCTCGTGCAGACTTACGATCATGATGCGGTCGACGCCATCGAACGTGCCCTCAACTCAAACCGTCCCTGGAGGCTTGTCCATTTCCTGGAATCTCACGGTAAGGCAGTCGCCGCCTGTATGATGTGTCTCGTCCTTGCCCTCATCACACTCGTTTACTATGCGATCCCCCACGTGTCAACCCGCGTTGCGCGGGCCATACCGCCTGAGGTTACCGCCTCTGCCAGCAGGAATGCGCTCAGGATGTTCGACATGCGGTTTCTCAAGCCCACCGGTCTTCCCGCAGACAGGCAGCAGGAGATACGAGGCGTATTCCGTGATGTCGTCCGCCGGATCGACCCGTCCGGCGCAGGTATCTATACCCTGGAATTCCGTTCGGGAAAAAACCTCGGTGCCAACGCCTTTGCACTTCCCTCGGGTATTGTTATCGTTACCGATGAGCTCGTCGCCCTTACCGAAGGCGACGACGAGCTTTCCGCCATCTTCGCCCACGAGGTAGCCCACGTCAAGTGGCGCCATTCCATCCGGCACATCCTTCAGAGCACGGGGATCTTTTTCCTTGTCTCCCTCCTTACCGGGGATGTCACCTCCATCACTAATTTCGCCGCCTTCCTACCGACTTTGCTCATTGAAAGCGGCTACTCCCGAGACTTCGAAAGAGAGGCAGACCGTGAGGCCGCTTCCCTCCTCATCGCCTCCGGCAAAGGAACTGCCCCTTTTCGGAGGATCCTCGAAAAAATCGACGCCAGTCACCCCGGGTCCCTCAAACTCGGAGTCTTCTCCACCCACCCCGAGGCCGTGCAGCGGCTTGGATACTTAAGGGAGCTGGAAGAGTCACCGAAATAGCAGGTTTTGTAAGACAAGACCCTTTCTGCTATAATGGTCCAACACCCTGTCTGTGAGGATTTCATTGAGAAAGATATCGCGTCGATCCCTACCTGTTTTTGTCATTCTCTTCCTTTCACTCATTGCGGCCCCGGCCTTTACCCCGGCCGAAGCGCAAAGGCATTTCCTCTGGCGGGCGAAAACAGATACCGCGACCGTTTACCTTCTGGGCTCCATTCACTTCATGAAGAAAGAGGCCTATCCGTTGAGCCGGGTCATCGAGGACGCCTTCGACAGGTCAGACACCATAGCCGTCGAGGCAGACATCAACAGCATAGGAAAACGGGCCCTGGAGAGGCTTCGCCTGGCCGGTTTCTATCAAGGGGATGACTCCATCGCAAACCACCTCTCGCCGGAGACATACGCCTACATCACCCGTGAGGCGGCAAGGATCGGACTCCCGGCGGCGTCTTTCAACCGTCAGAAACCGTGGTTCCTGGCCATGACTCTATCATCGATAGAACTGATGAAGGCCGGCTACAACCCCCATCTCGGCATCGATAAATATTTCCTCACCAGGGCCTCGGGGAAAAAGAAGATAGTGGAACTGGAAAGCCTCGACTACCAGATCGATCTCCTTGCGGGGCTTCCGGACAGGGAACAGGAAGACTTTCTCCTCTACGCCATTAAGGATCTCAGATCCCTCGTGGAGCAGGTCGATACGATAATGACCGCCTGGACGGCGGGCGACAGCGAAGCCATAGCAGGAATCCTGGAAAAATCCGTGGCGGACGACAGCCGCCTCAAGGTGATCCACAAAAAGATCATGACCGACCGGAACCGGAACATGACAAAAAAGATCGCTTCTTACCTGAGGTCCGGGGGATGCGTCTTCGTGGTAGTGGGTGCCGGACACCTGGTCGGCGAGCTGGGAATCGTGGAGCTTCTGAGAAAAGAGGGGTTCACGGTGGAGCAACTATAATAACAATGGCAAAGGAGTTCTATTCATGACACGGATCGTTTTATTGCGACATGGCGAGAGTCAGTGGAACCTGGAGAATAGATTCACGGGCTGGACGGACGTCGATCTTTCCGAAAAAGGGATCGAAGAGGCCCGACAGGCCGGACGAGCCCTCAGAGACGCGGGATTTGTCTTCGATGTCGCCTTCACATCGGTGCTGAAAAGGGCCGTGAGAACTCTTTGGATAGCCCTTGAGGAACTCGACCGCATGTGGATACCCGAGCGCAAGACATGGCGGCTCAACGAACGCCATTACGGAGCCCTGCAGGGCCTGAACAAGGCGGAAACAGCAAAAGAGTATGGCGAAGAGCAGGTACGGCTCTGGCGCCGCAGCTACGACGTAGCGCCTCCCCCTCTTGAGCGGAAGGACAAACGTTTCTGCGGCAACGACCCACGCTATGACGCCCTGGCCCCGGAAGAACTGCCCGTTACCGAAAGCCTCAAAGACACCGCCAAAAGGGTCATCCCCTACTGGGAAACGACGATCGTACCCGTGCTCGTCCGGGGCGCGAAAATCATCGTTGCGGCGCACGGCAACAGCCTGAGGGCCCTGGTCAAACACCTCGACAACATACCCGACGAGGACGTCCCGGCCCTGGAGATCCCGACAGGCAAGCCGCTCATCTACGAATTTTCGCAGGACCTGAAACCCTTGAAGCACTACTACCTGTAAAGGCGGTTTGGGGGTTTACACTTCCATTTCCATCCCGTCATAGGCCAGATCCACCGTCATCCTGCTATCGGGGTCGTAGATTGCAAGGTATCGTCTGGTATTGTCGAGAAAGGTTTCAAGGGCGCCATCGTCGACAGTGGGCTCGTTGTGAAAGAGGCACAGCCGCTTTACGGAGGCCCTTACGCCCAGTTCAACGGCCACCATGTTGTTCGAATGGCCCCAGTTCTCTTTTACAGACAACGCATCCACAAGCGGATACTGGGCATCCATTATCAACAGGTCGGCTTCTCTGAAAAAGGCCAGGAACCTGTAGTCCACCTCGGATACGTCTTTGAGATGTTCGCAATCCGTGGAGTAGACAACACTCTTCCCCCGTCTTTCAAAACGGTAACCATATGAATCGCCCGGGTGGTTCTGTAGTATGGGCCGTACGTGAAAGCCGGCAATATCATATTGCTCTCCCGGCTCAAGTTTTCTAAAGCTGATATCCGCCCTTATGGGCAGGGAAATATTGGCATGTTTTCGTTGATACGAAAAGGCCCTTTCCATGCCGGAATGACAGCCGTGGACGACAATCCGGTTGCCTCGTGCATAACAGGGCATGAAAAAGGGGAAACCCTGGATGTGGTCCCAGTGAAGATGGGAAATGAAGATATGAAAAACGTTCTGAGGACGCTCGGGAACGTTCGCAGCTGACGCGGCGAAATGACGGGAAAAATCCCTGATGCCGGTCCCGGCGTCACACACGACATACCCGGTGCCGCCCAGCAACTCCACACAGCTGGTATTTGTCCCATAGAAGCCCGCCAGGGAAAAGGGACAGTCCTTATCGAGGAATCCTTCGATATCGAGGTCGGTGAGCAAGGTCCGGCTGCGTGACTTTTTGAGAATTTCCAACAGCTTTGGCTTGAGGTTCAGGGTGTCCGCAGCCGCCGGCAGCGACCCCCGCGTTCCCCAGAAACGCACCCTCATTAAGACCTCCGGTCATGTACAATTTCGGTTTCACGAGGCATATCTGAATATATCATACACCAGTTGCGCGGGCGGCCGAAAACTACAAGAAAGAATGCGATCTGTTAATCTTCAGGCAGGATAGAGCACACCAAACGCCCTCGCCATGGCTGGTCACCACATGTAGCGTATTCCCAGGGAACCCCCCTGCCCGGTGTGGTCACCGGAAAGGACGGCATCATAAGACAGATAAAGATCCATGCCCTGCCTGGTCTCCCAGGTAAGGCTGAAACCGGTATTGACGCTGTCCCTGTACGCCTTGTCTCCCCTGACAGTAAATGTGGATGCCGGGTAGCCCACGAAGGACCCGCTCAGCAGGTAATCTTCATTGGAAAATTCGTGGAGCCACGATCCCTTAATTTCAGGCGTAACGGTGCCCGACGCGACCTTGAATTCCTTCCTTAACCTCATCCCCAGTGAGCTTTGAAGGGAAGAGGTGCGGTCGCCGTCCACATCGAGATTGAGAGCACCCGCATCACGTTCCCGGAAGCTGTCCCGCATGAGCCGCATTCCGGTCAGCGACGCCACGGGTATAACATCCATGCGAGAGCTCCTTAGCCGGACGCCTCCCTCGAGCCGGGCACCCAGGGTCTGCCCTCCATAGACGGCCGTCGCCCGCCGTGCAATTCCCCCGAAGGATATGTCCCGCGAGGAATCGTAACGGTTATATCCGAAAACCATAATACCACTCATGTACCAGGGGTCTGCATTATAAACGCTGTAGAGGGAACCCTGATAGCTGGACACCGTTGCGGTATCGGAAAGGTCTTTCATGTTTGTCTTCGTGTTCGAATAGCCCAACGATCCGCCGACGAGCAACGAGTCGGCCACCTGCCTGTCGAAGCCGCCCATTACCCCTGCCAGATCATAGGTGTACCGGGAAGGTATATCACTTCCGTGTCTGTCTCCCGTGCCTGCGTATCCTTTCATCCACAGGCCCCACCGTGGCTTCTTCCGGCCCGATACGGTCCCGAGGGCGGCAAGAAGGGTGTTGCCCGCATCGCTGCCCGTGTCGGTCCGGGAAGCGAACATGACAGGCTGTTTTGAGAACAGGGACGACGGCCCTCCTGCGATGAATCCCTCCATCCTGTCCGTAAGGGTGTTCATATAGCCGCTGGAGGAGGAAGCAACAATCGCGGGGAGGGCAACGTGGTTTAAGCCGCCCATCTGGTCGTAGGCGCTGCGTGCACCGGATGTGCTGAGACCCAGAAGGGTATTGATGACATCCACCATGTCGCCGGTTGCGCCGGATGAGATCCTGTCCAGCGCAGAGGCGACGGAATACTCGTTCCCCGCCAGGGCCACGTCGGCAAAGGTTGTCGAGTTACGGGTAAGAACGAGATAGACATGGGACGGGTCGTAATTCAGCGAGGGGGTGAGGAAGGCGAGGTTGCTCGTCGTGTTCGCAAAAGTGCCGACGACGCTCCCCGCGGTGAGGATCGTGTAGGTGGTACTCACGTTATATCTGCCCGATTCGGCCAGGACCGACACGGTACCGCCGTTCAGGGTGGCGGTGCCCGACACGACAAGCTTATCGGACTGCCCGGCGGCATTGGCCTCCACCTGGTATGTTGCGCCTGGGTTGTGGGTATAGTTGCCGGTAATCGTCATGGTGCCGATGGAGTTGCCCGGAGCAAGTGTGCCGGAATTGGCTATGTCGCCAATGATGGTGCCCGTTCCCTTGAGGGTGCCATCATTGGCAAAGGCACCTGTGTTCGTGAAGGTGCCGTTGTTCGTCAGTGTGGCACCTGCGTTGTTGTTGAGCGTTCCCGTGTTGGTCAGGGTGGCACCTGCGTTGTTGTTGAGCGTTCCCGTGTTGGTCAGGGTGGCACCTAAGCTGTTTGTCAGGGTTACGTTATTGGTCAGGGTTGACCCGACATTGTTCGTGAACGTGCCATCGTTCGCCAGGGTGCCGTTGTTTGTGAAGAAAGACCCGGCCTGATTGGTGAGTTGGGCTCCAGCCTGGTTGCTGAGTGTTCCAGAATTCGAAAGAATGCCCCGGTTGCCGAGCGTACCGTTGTTGGTCAGGGTACCGTCGTTGGTCAGGGTGGAGCCGGTACCTGTCGTGAGCGTGCCGTTGTTGGTCACGGCTCCGGCACTGATTGTCGTACCCCCGGTATGATTATTTACCCCGGATAATGTCAGCGTGCCTGCGCCCGTTTTGGTGAGGGAACCGGTGCCGGACATGTTGTTGCCATAGGTACCATCTATCGCCTGATCGAAGACTACCTGGCTGTTGTTGGTGATGTTGCCCTGAAGGCTCGTGGAATCACCCTGGAGTATGCCCGCGCTTACCGTTGTACCGCCAGAGTAAGTATTGGCGCCCGACAGGGTCAGCGTGCCTGCGCCCGTTTTGGTGAGGGAGCCGGTGCCGGACATGATGCCGGCATAGGTCCCTGAGCCGGCCTGATTAAAAGTGACCTGGCTGTTGTTGGTGATGTTGCCCTGAAGACTGGTTGTCGCACCCTCAAGGGTGCCCGCACTTACCGTTGTACCGCCGGAGTAGGTATTGGTGCCGGTAAGGGTAAGGTTCCCTGCGCCCGTTTTGGTGAGGGAGCCGGTGCCGGACATGATGCCGGCATAGGTCCCTGAGCCGGCCTGATTAAAAGTGACCTGGCTGTTGTTGGTGATGTTGCCCTGAAGGCTCGTGGAATCACCCTGGAGTATGCCCGCGCTTACCGTTGTGCCGCCGGAGTAAGTATTGGTGCCGGTAAGGGTAAGGGTCCCTGCGCCCGTTTTGGTGAGGGAACCGGTGCCGGAAAAAACTCCCGATATTGTCAGGGCGTTGCCGTTTGTGTCGAAGGTGCCTCCCCCCGCATTGAGGGTGACGGCGCGGCTGCTGGTAAAACTCCCCGTTGCCTGAAGGGTGCCGCCGTTGAAGGCGAGACCCCCCGAGGCATCGCCAAGATTGCTGTCACTGCCCACGCTGAGGATGCCCGCGTTTATGAAGGTGACGCCGGAGTACGTGTTGGTCCCGGTAAGGGTAAGGGTCCCTGCGCCCGTTTTGGTGAGGGAACCGGTGCCGCTTACGATACCCGACATGGTCAGGCTGTTGCCGTTGGTGTTGACCGTTCCTCCCCCCGCATTGAGGGTGACGGCGCGGCTGGTGGTGAACCCGCCCGTCGCCTGAAGGGTGCCGCCGTTGAAGGTAAGACCTCCCGAGGCATTCCCGAGGTTATTGTCGCTGCCCACGCTGAGTATGCCCGCGTTTATGAAGGTACCGCCGGAGTAGGTATTGGTGCCGGTAAGGGTAAGGGTCCCTGCGCCCGTTTTGGTGAGGGAGCCGGTGCCGGACATGACTGTGCTGATATTGAGTGTTCCACCTACATTGGCCGTGGTCAATTCGATCGCCCCGCTCCCCTGAATGGTTCCGGTCTGGCCGGCAGCGACACTTGCGGTGCCGATGCTCACGGAGCCGGTACCGTTGCTGTTGAAGGTACCCCCCGTGAAGCTGAGCGTCGTGATGTCAAAAGGATTGTTTGAGGTGTTGTTCAGTGTGCCTCCCAGGACAATTGAGCCGGTGCCGCTGTAAGTGGAGAAGGCATTCTGGTTGAAGGTTCCACCTGATGAGATCGTCAGTGTGCCCGAGTTGTTCAGCAATCCCGAATTATCCAGCGTGTTGGAACTGGTCAGAGCGCCGGAGTTGTTCAGGGTGGCCGACAGGTTATTGGTAAGGGTGCCGGAATTGGTAAGGGTGCCGGAATTGTCCAGCGTTGACCAATCGTTGTTCAGGAACGTACCGGCGTTCGACAGTGTGCCGGTGTTGGTTATCGTGTTACCGTTGTCGATTGTGGCCCCGTTGTAATTCGCCATGTTGCCATCGTTTGTCAAGGGACCCCAGTTGTACCATGTGCCGTAATTTCCCACCGTCCCGCCGGATTCATTGCTCATGCTCATACCCTGGTGGGTGAAGGTGCCGGAGTTGGTCAGGGTACCGCCCGTCTTGTTTGTTATGTCTCCCGACATATTGACAAGCTGACCGCCGGAGTTGTTCGTCATAACACCGTAATTGCTCAGGAAAGCGTCATTGTTCAGCAAGCCCGCCGGACCGTTGATGTTGATGGTCCCGGTGGCCAAATTGTCATAGGAGTCAAAGAGATCGGTCCAACTTGACCCGTTGATATTGAGCGTACCCGAGTTTGGCGATATGAGTCGTTGGGCATGCGCGGGAAAAGAACAGGAAACGAGTATCATCACAAGAGCAAGTATTTTTCCCGTCAGGTGACGAGGACCGAACCGTCGATCTCGCGGTGTGGGAAAGGATGTCCGTGACCGACTGGCACTCCCGGAATTCCCAAAACTCTTTACAGGTTCCATAGTGGTCTTCCTTGATCCAGATAACACCAAAAACCTAGAACGAAGGCATTGTGGCTCTTATCCCCTGCTGATTGTCTTCAGATGTCGCGTCGATGGGGAGGCTAATTGCCCTTCCGGGGTCGCGCCGGAAAGGATCCAATTTCTTTACGCTCGCTCACCTCATGTCAGTCTGGTGGTTTCCGTGTTGACACAGGTTGTACGATAACCGATATATTAGGTGACTCGCCGAATACATCCAATTATACACTACCGATACCCACATATCACCTACAGATCAAGAAAAAAAAATGTAAGGAAATGTAAACGACTTCATATATAATGTTGGCGACAGGAGATCATGACATGAACATCGAGACATACGGCAGGGGAACACCGATCGTGTTTATCCATGGCGCGGGTGGTTCCACGCTTACCTGGCTCGCTCAGAAGGCGTATTTTGAGAAGACAAACCGGACGGTCCTCATCGATCTTCCAGGCCACGGCAGATCGGACGGAAACTCGTCAGGCTCAATCGAAGTCTATGCCCGGGCGGTGAAAGGAGCCCTGGAGGATAACGGGATCGGTCCGGCATATATTGCCGGCCACTCCATGGGAGGGGCGGTTGCCATGCAGATGGCCATCTCTTATCCGGGGTTCCTCAAGGGCCTCGTCCTCATCGGGACCGGGGCGCGTCTCAAGGTCTATCCGGAGATACTCGAAGGTGTCCTTAAAGATAAGGAAGAGACAGCGCGGATGATCGTCGATACAGCGTTTTCCGCCGCAATGCCCGCGGCTTTGAAAGAAAGGGTCTTAGCGGAATACATGAAGAACGACGCCCGTACCATCTTCGACGACTTTACCGCCTGCGACACTTTTAATGTCATGGGATCCCTCGAAACGATCGGCGTTCCGACCCTCGTAATCTGCGGGACGGATGACCGTTTCACGCCTCCCAAATACTCCCGCTATCTTGCGGAAACCATCCCCGGGGCGCGTCTCGCTCTTGTCGAAGGTACAGGGCACATGGTGATGATCGAAAAACCGGGCCAGGTCAACAAAGTGATAGAAGATTTTCTGGCAGCCTGAGACGGACGAATAGTGCCTCTTCCGAGGGCGCGAAATCGACATTTCTTTCCTTAGTCTTGCAAAACGGGACGAAACGTACTGAAAAAAAGGACAGTGCACCTCACGCATCTTTCTTTGGCCGGGACTCTGAGAGGAAAGTTGAACCATCCTGCAGAGCCATATGCTGCAGCAGATGTCTTACGATGTTCAGCCTTTCCGGCACTGTCAGGCCGAGATAGATGGCGCTTCCCATCAGTACGCTTATGATCTCCTTTACGAGTATCCTGTCCAGCATTTCCTGCCTCTGAAGGTAGTAATAGCAATATTCATGCCATAAAACATCGGGGTAACCTTTTACAATAAGGACGGCCTGTGTTATGCTTGTAGCGTTCTAATGCTTGCCCCACACCCCCTGCCCCGGAGAGCCGACCATGCCCTACGATCTCTGTAACAAAATCATCGGTAATATGTCCCGCGTCATTGTCGGAAAGGGCAGCTCCATCGAGCTTCTCATGGTTGCACTCATCGCCGACGGTCACGTGCTTCTTGAGGACATTCCCGGTGTCGGCAAGACACTTATAGCGAAATCCCTGGCAAAGAGCATCGGGGCATCCTTCAAAAGGGTTCAATTCACACCGGACCTGTTGCCGTCGGACATCACGGGTTTCAATGTCTACGATCAGCGCAAGGGGGAGTTTGCCTTCCAGTTCGGGCCGGTGATGACCCATGTCCTTCTGGCGGACGAGATCAACCGCACGATACCACGGACACAATCCAGCCTCCTTGAGAGCATGGAGGAGAGGCAGGTCACCGTCGACGGAAAGACATACCCTCTTCCCCATCCTTTTTTCGTTATGGCCACCCAGAACCCCATCGATCTTGAAGGTACCTTCCCTCTGCCGGAGGCCCAGCTCGACCGTTTCCTACTGCGCGTTCATCTGGGTTATCCGGGACAGAATGAAGAGGTGGCAATCCTGAGGCGTTTTCAGGAAAGCGATCCGTTACAGGAACTCAGCGCCGTTGCGGCCCCCGAGGAGGTTTCCCGGCTGCAGGGCGTCCGAAAGGGAATTCGTGTCTCCGAACATGTGAGGAAGTACATAACAGATGTCGTACGTGCCACCCGCGACAATGCATCATGCCATCTCGGCGCAAGCCCCAGGGGGTCCCTTGGTCTCATGCGGGCGGGACAGGCGATGGCTATCCTGAGACAGCGTGAATATGTTCTTCCCGACGATATCAAATATCTCGCCGCCCCCGTCCTCGCACACCGTCTCATACTCCACGAGGAGGTGCGCCTTCAGGGCAGGTCGCAGGAGCAGGTGGTTGAGGAGATTCTTGAAAAAATCCCTGTTCCGGTGACGGATGCGGGGGATTAGCATCGATCATGGAAGACATAAACCGGCGGGTGTCAAGCCTCTTCATAACCCTTCCCTTCCTTTTCCTGGCAATGCTTTTGCTCATAGCGGCTCTTGTCTATAAACAAAGGGACCTGTCGATACTTACGTTTCTCGTCGTTGCCGTTGCCGGAGCGGCGAAGCTCTGGACAACATTGGGCCGCCGGGGCACACTCTGTCACACAACCATCGACCGGCACAAGGTTTTCCCGGGAAACCACATCGATTTCGGCCTTACCCTGAAGAACAACACCCTCCTTCCCTTGTGGTTTCAGATCAATATCCCTCTCAACGGTCTTCGCCGGGACGAAGGCGGCGTTGAGACCTGCCTTGAAGGAGAATCAAGCCTGCTGTGGCATGACAGCGGCCGCTTCCACTGGGAATTGACGGCACCGCGGCGCGGCGTCTATCGGCCGGGACCCGTCGGCCTCACCTGTGGTGATCTCTTCGGTTTCTTCCCGAAAACGCAGGAGATAGAAAATCATAATGAGATCGTCGTATATCCGAGGCTCGTCCCGCTCAAGCCTTTTTCAATAATTCGCCGCGATTTTTTCGGCACTCCCGGGGACGAAAGCCCCGTGAGCGATCCGGTGTACATACTCGGGACTCACGACTACCAGTTCGGCCGACCGGCCAGATTCATACACTGGAAGGCAAGCGCCCGGCGACATGTTCTCCAGGAAAAGGTCTTTGAGCCCACAGAGCAGGAGAAGGTCCTCTTGATCTTTGCGGTGGAAGAGTTCGTGCGATCGGGAGAGTCTGAAGGATTCGAACGCAGCCTGGAGGCGGTGGCGTCTCTCGCCGCCCTCTTTGACAGAGAAGGCATCGCCACGGGCCTCATCACCGACGCGGCCCTGACGGGCAAAGAAACCTTCTTCAGGGCTGTCCGGAGAGACCCGGGTCACCTGCCCTCGATCCTCGAGATCCTGGCAAGGATCCGCATGGAAAAAGGCCGTAACCTTATAGAGGCGATGAGGGGCATGGGCGGGCTTCCTTACGGGATCACCTGCATCTGTTTCTCCCATCGGATGAATGAGGGATCACGAGCCGTAGAGGAGCATTTCAAGCGGCAGCGCGTACCCGTCATCCACTATGTCGGCGTACCCTCTTCGGACGGGGTAAGTGTTCCACGTTCAGTACTACGAGCTTCTATCCGCGCCATCGATGATATTCTCGTGGACAATCATGGAGAGGTTGGCCGGGCATGAGGCGGTTTGAAAAGACACTGGTTTTCGTAAGCGGCGCTGTCATGGACTTCTCGTGGCTTTACGCATGGACGACATTCTCCATGATTGCAGCAGGGGGAAACGGCTTCTCCTTTACCGATGCCGCTGTGATGTTCGCCGCCGCCGCCGCGGTCACGGGCATCTCAACCGGCAGGGGGTTGCGTGTCATAGCGATCGGACTGCTGCAGGCGACCGGACTTGTATCGGCTGCTTTGAGGACAATCTACGTCATGAGCGGTACCACGGGCACCTTCGTGAACAGCCAGTGGTTCAAGGAATTTTTTGGGGCCCGGCACAGCGCCATGGAATGGTTCGCGCTGGTTGCGGCCCTCTTCTGGACCTCGGCGATCTGGCTCGGGGGTGCCTTCTTCGCGGCGAGACCGAAGACACATGAGAAGATCTGTTCCCGCTTCGATCTGGGCCTTGCGGCATTCTTCGGTATTCTCCTCATCAAATTGGCCCTTGTGGCAAAGGGTAATCCATCCACCGGGGATAACCTGACGGGACCGCTGGCCTGTGTTTTCTTTTTCTTCGGTCTTGTCGCCATGGGGATGACCCGGGCAAACGGAGCATCCTCGCCGGGCCTTGTTTCGGGCCGGCGAAGGCTGGGTGTGGTGATGGGCTTTGTCAGTGCCGTTCTCCTCTGTGTGATGAGCGTCGCCGTCTTTTTTCAGCAACCGCTGACACGGGCCGCCGGAACCGGGTACGGGCTCCTAAAAGGCGGTGCTTCTTCGCTGGGCTCCATCTTTTTGTGGTTTATCAAATTTCTCTATATGCCCCGGCAGGCAAAGATGCGCGATGGCCCATCGGGCTCTTCGGCAAGCAGTATCGGCTCCTCTTTCCAATCTGACAACGCGCAATGGGTTGAGGTCGTGAGCAAAGTACTGGCATGGCTTTTCGGGACATTCCTCGGCCTTACCATACTCGTTGTGACCGCCGTTGCGGTTTTCTATGTCGTAAGATGGCTTTTTTCTCGCACAGCCCGGGACCACTCCGATGTCAAACGCCGGTCGCTTTCCGATCTGGTGCGGCGGCTTCGAGGTCTTATCGCGCTTTTCGCTGAAAAAGCGCGGAGATTTCTTGGGGGATATGCCACGGCGGCAGATTTTTATCGGGCCCTGACTATCTGGTCGCGACGAAGCGGTGTACAGCCGGACCCGAGCGAAACGCCATCGGAATTCTCCTGTCGGCTCGCAGGAATATTTCCATCACTTAGGCATGAAATAGAATCCATCGCGGGAGCATTCAACAGGGAATTTTACGGAGAGACCACTCTCGGCAGGGAAGAGATCGACTTCATCCGCCTGAACTGGCGCAAACTTAGCAATCCCTCCTCCTGGCCGGCCAGGCTGAAGACGCGTGTCTTCGGAACGATTACGTCTCCTGGCTGATCTTCTCCATCATATCCTTGAAGTAAAGTTTCTTCTTCTTGAGGAGCTTAATCTCAAGCTCCTCATCCTCTGTGAGGTAAGGCTTCGCCTGGAGCATCTGAAGTTTTTCGTCGAGAGATTTGTGTAAAATGCGCGCTTCGTTATAGCGCTCTTCTTTGCTTTTCTTTTCTTCCATCGTCATATAGTGTAAAGGGTAAGGGGTCAGGAGTAAAGCGTAAAAACATTCCTTCCTTCCTCCTCGCTCCCGACCGGGGATTCATAGCTCCTCCAGTCTTGCACCCAGGCCGGCAAAGAGCTGGCTTTCGGACTTCTTGATCACCTCTTTCATTTCCATAACATATGCGGGTCGGAGACCGTCCCTCCACCGGGGGTAACCCCCCTCCCAGAGATAGCGGATAAGTGCATGGAACCCATCCCTGTCGAAAAGGTAGCCTCCGAAATCGACGGTATTACGAACAGCGTCCGCGAGAATATCGATGGGCCGCATACCGGCATATTTCTTCACGATCTCCTCGACGATGGCACGGTTCTGAAAACCTTCGGGCTGCTGCCTGAACTTCTCCTCTTCCGCTGGGAAGGGGAACCGCCTGTAGACCTCGCCGATAAACCCCCGAAGATCGATACCGCGTATCGCCCCCATGAGGTTGCCGATCAGCGCCGCATCGAGGGTATAGACATTGAGCCGGACGCGGGCGGCGCCATCATCTTGACCCGATGCCATTTCGCCGACAGCAGCCGACAGATCGTCGGCAAAGAAAAAATGGACGTCGAGAAGCATCATGTCCGTGTCGATGTTAAAGAAACCGAACGCTACTTGTCCATGGCTCAAGGAATGAAAAGCAAGGGGCACGATATCCTCCCGGGAGACAGTTCTGCAATTCCAAGGTTCACGAGTATGAAGGTGGTCCTGCAGTTATTATCATATGTGTCACCGTCTTTTGCAACATTCGGGACCTATCCGATCGACAATCCGCCGCATAAATGCGGCCTCGTCTTCCTTTCAAGTCTTCACAGCCTGTTGCCCAAATCCCCCATTTCCAAAAGACGGTCTCACCTTTATCCCGTAGCAAACGACCTTAAAAACCTTGTCTCACGCCCGCGTCACCCCCTTTGGGGGTTCGCTGGAGGCATAGAAGAGAGGCTGGGGAGGAAGCCAAAAGACTTTCCGGGAATTTGAGAAGACGGAAATTCCCGGAAATCTTCGATCCCGCTGCGCGGGAGGGTAAAGAACCATTATACCTCGCTCAAACTTGTCCCGCAACGATGACCACCACCCGCAAACATCGATAGTGAATTCCCGCCGC
>Ga0209749_1000222_pt1 | contig 89255 bp, 81 predicted proteins | sample EPASupsiteSAE347_FD_187267 | JGI IMG/M metagenome (GOLD analysis project Ga0209749, IMG submission 187267) | Bioremediated contaminated groundwater from EPA Superfund site, New Mexico - Sample SAE3-47 (SPAdes) (version 2) | ecosystem: Environmental > Aquatic > Deep subsurface > Groundwater >... | reverse complement strand
AGATCATCTCCCTTGCACCGGAAGTACTTTAACGCAAAATTGGAGAAACACTGATGCAAACGAAAAAATATCACGTAGCTAAAGGTGATACGGTAATGGTCATTGCCGGTAAGGAAAAGGCAAAGACCGGTAAAGTGCTGCAGGTACTCCCTAAAAAGGACGCCGTTATCGTAGAAGGCCTTAATATGGTGAAGCGTCACGTACGTGCCCGCGGTAATGAGCCTGGTGGCATTACTGAAAAAGAAGCTGCACTGCATGTATCCAATGTACAGCTCTACTGTACCAAGTGTGTGAAACCCGTTCGTACCAAAGTAACGGTACTTGAAAACGGTGACAAACAACGCACCTGTGTCAAGTGTGACAGCTCTCTGGAGAATTAATCGGGAGGAATCCAGGCCATGGCCAGATTAAAAGAAGTATATCAGAACGAAATTGTGCAAAAAATGCGCACTGAGTTCAACTATAAAAATATTATGGAAGTCCCCAAAATTGAGAAGGTTGTAATCAATATGGGGCTAGGTGAAGCGATTCAGAATGTTAAAATTCTTGATTCAGCCGCATCCGAACTAGGCAAGATCACTGGTCAGAAAGCTGTAATTACCAAGGCGAAAAAATCGATAGCCAGCTTTAAGCTGCGTGAAGGTATGCCGATCGGTTGTATGGTTACTCTGCGTCGTGATCGTATGTATGAATTTCTTGATCGCCTGATGAACGTTTCACTCGCACGTGTTCGTGATTTTAAAGGCGTTTCAGGTAAGGCTTTTGATGGACAGGGTAATTATACGCTTGGCATTAAAGAGCAGCTGATTTTCCCAGAAATTAATTATGATGAAATCGATAAAATCAAGGGGTTGAACGTTACTATTGTGACTTCAGCTAAAAATGATGAAGAAGGCAAGGCCCTGCTTAAGCACATGGGCATGCCGTTCAGGAACTAGTGGGAGGTTTCCGTGGCAAAAGTCTCGATGATCAACAAGTCGCAGCGCACGCCTAAGTTCAAGGTTCGTCAGCATAACCGCTGCCCGGTCTGCGGACGTCCCAAGGCTTATTATCGCAAGTTTCAGATGTGCCGTATCTGCCTGCGTAAATATGCTTCCGCCGGACAGATCCCCGGCGTTATCAAGTCCAGCTGGTAATGCTGCATAACCTCAGAGGAGTGCGTCTCGATGTCAATGACTGATCCTATCGCCGATATGCTGACCAGAATTCGTAATGCGAATATGGTTAAGCTTCAAAAGGTCGATATCCCTTCTTCAAATGTCAAGGTGAATATCGCCCAGGTGTTGAAGCAAGAAGGGTACATCAAAAATTATAAGGTTATCGCTGATAATCGTCAGGGAGTCCTGCGGGTCTATCTGAAGTTCATCGACGAAAAAGATCCTGTGATCAACGAAATCACCCGGATTAGTAAGCCAGGTAGCCGGACCTATGTTGACTCTGAGTCAATTCCTACCATCAAGAATGGTCTAGGCATTGCGATTCTGTCAACCTCAAAGGGCATCATGACTGATGTATCAGCCCGTCAAGCCGGTATCGGTGGCGAACTGCTCTGCACCGTCTGGTAAGTAGTCAGTCCCAGTTCTAAAGGAGTCACACAATGTCACGAATCGGGAAATTGCCGATTGAAGTTCCTAAAGGGGTCGCAGTGACCTTTGCTGATTCAATCCTGACCATCAAAGGTCCCAAGGGTGAATTGTGCCGTACGATTATGCCAGAAGTTTCCGTTGCTGTAGAGGACGGTAAAATCTGTGTTACTCGTCCTGATGATGCTATTAAGTCTCGTTCAGCTCACGGTCTAACCCGGACTTTGGTAAACAACATGGTTGTCGGTGTGACTACCGGTTACCAGACTGATCTCGAGATCAACGGTGTTGGTTATCGTGCTGAAGTTAAAGGATCTGAATTGGTGCTGAGTCTTGGCTATTCTCATCCGGTTGTCTTTCCGCTTCCGACAGGTATCACTGTTGAAGTTGATAAAATGACAAAGCTTGCTGTAAAAGGCATTGATAAGGAACTGGTTGGTCAAACTGCTGCCAAAATACGTTCCTTCCGTGGTCCTGAGCCTTATAAAGGCAAGGGTATCAAATATGCCACTGAGACCATTCTTCGTAAGGCTGGTAAGACTGGTAAAAAATAGGAACCTGTAACAGGGTAAGGAGCAGATCCGTGGGAAAGACATCACAAAAAACTATTACGCGCCTCAAGCGCCAGGTCAGAGTTCGCAAAAAAGTAACTGGTACTGCTGAGCGACCACGTTTGAATGTTTTTAGAAGCGCAAATCATATTTATGCACAACTGATTGATGATGTGCAGGGTGTGACCTTGGCTGCTGCATCAACCTGCACTGAAGGTGTTGCTCAGTCTGGTGTTCATACAGGTAATAAATCATCAGCAGCAGCTGTTGGTGCTGCAATCGCAAAGGTTGCCTTGCAAAAAGATATTCGCTCCGTCGTGTTTGACCGCAACGGGTTTCTTTATCATGGCCGTATACAGGCTCTTGCAGATGCGGCTCGGGAAGCCGGTCTTGATTTCTAAGTTTTCACTCTCCCAGGGAGGTTTGTAGTGAGCAGGATTAACGCAAACGATTTAAACCTGACAGACAGGGTTGTACACATCAGCCGTGTTGCTAAGGTTGTAAAGGGTGGCCGTCGCTTTAGTTTCTCTGCACTTGTCGTCGTTGGTGATGCCAGTGGGCATGTCGGTTACGGACTTGGCAAAGCAAACGAAGTGCCTGAAGCGATCCGTAAGGGTGTTGAGCAGGCTAAAAAGAACCTGATCAAAGTTCCGGTTAATCAAAATCTGTCCATTCCGTATGAAATTATTGGGCGATTTGGGGCCGGTCGGATTCTTATGAAGCCAGCTTCGGCAGGTACAGGTGTTATTGCAGGTGGCGCTTCCCGTGCGATATTTGAAGCTGCCGGGATTAGCAATATTCTTTCCAAGTGCCTCGGGTCAAATAACCCACACAATGTCGTTAAGGCTGCTTTTGAAGGTCTGCGTTTGCTCAAGACCCCTGAAGAGCTTATAGCACGTCGTGGTCTGGCTGAATAAACAGACGTAAGACTCCCTGACGAAGGAATTGATACCATGAGTAACATGCTGGAAATAACCCTGGTTAAAAGTACTATTGGTGCTACGGAGAAGCAGTGTGCGGTTGTACGTGGCCTTGGCCTGCGTCGCCTGCACCAGACGGTTTCCTTGCAGGATACTCCTGAAACACGCGGGATGATCAACAAGATAAACCATATGTTGAAGGTTAAGTAAAGGATGGAGACCTCCATGGAACTGAACAGCCTACGACCCGCACTGGGGTCTACTAAAAATAGAAAACGTATTGGCCGTGGTATTGGCTCTGGTCACGGTAAGACTGCTACTAAAGGTCACAAAGGTCAGAAGGCCCGTTCCGGTGGTAGCATCAAGCCAGGTTTTGAAGGCGGTCAGATGCCACTTCAACGTCGCTTGCCGAAGCGTGGTTTTAGACCACTTGATCGGAACGAGTATGTTCTTATCAATCTGCAGCAACTGGATGTTTTTGAAGCAGGTAGCTGTGTTGATCGTGAGGCCATGAATGATAAAGGCTTGCTGAAAAAATCAAATCTTCCTGTTAAGGTTCTTGCTAATGGTGATATTACCAAGGCCCTTACGGTGAAAGCAGATAAATTTAGTAAGTCCGCAATTGAAAAAATTCAGGCAGTTGGTGGCAAAATAGAGGATACCAGCGCGTGCTAGAGGCTTTTCAGAACATCTTCCGTATTCCTGAATTAAAGAAGCGGGTGTTGTTCACACTGGGTATGCTGGCAGTGTATCGGGTAGGATGTCATATTCCAACACCTGGTATCGATTCTGTAGCACTGTCACATTTTTTTAAACAGGCTCAAGGAACTCTCCTGGGCCTGTTTGATATGTTTTCCGGTGGTGCGCTTGAGCGGATGTCGGTTTTTGCGCTCGGCATCATGCCATACATCTCTTCCTCCATTATTTTTCAGCTTTTGACGGTTGTTGTTCCAGCCATTGAAAAGCTGTCCAAGGAAGGGGAGGCCGGCCGGAAAAAAATTACCCAATACACTCGTTACGGCACTGTACTGCTTAGTATTGTGCAGGGGTCTGGTATTGCGATAGGTCTTGAAAGTATGCGGGGACCTGCAGGTGAGTTGGTTGTGCCGACCCCTGGATGGTCTTTTCGTCTGATGACTATCATTACCTTGACCGCTGGCACCGCCTTTATTATGTGGCTTGGTGAGCAGATGACTGAGCGGGGTATTGGCAACGGCATTTCGTTGATTATTTTTGCCGGAATTGTTGTCACCATTCCCTCTGCAGTTGCAAATACATTCAAGCTGATTAACAGTGGGAACCTGTCTTTATTTTCTTTGATTTTTGTTTTGGCGTTAATGGCTGCAGTTATAGCTGCTATTGTTTTTGTTGAACGTGGTCAACGCCGATTGCCTATTCACTATGCCAAGAGGGTTACTGGTTTGAAGACGTTCAGTCCTCAAACTTCTCACTTGCCTCTAAAGGTAAATATGGCCGGTGTTATTCCTCCTATATTTGCATCATCGATCATAATGTTTCCTGCAACGGTCGCTAATTTTATAAATATTCCTGCGGTTCAGCAGTTTGCAAAGATGCTGACACCAGGCAATTGGTTGTATAATGTATTTTATGTTGCGTTTATTGTTTTCTTTTGCTATTTCTATACGGCTGTCACGTTTAACCCTGCTGATGTAGCAGAAAATATTAAAAAGCATGGTGGATACATACCTGGTATCCGTCCGGGAAAAGAAACCTCTGAGTATATGGATAGTATACTTACCAGGCTTACCTTTGCTGGTGCTATTTATATTTCGCTGGTTTGTGTGCTCCCGTCTCTGCTTGTTGGTGGTTTTAGGCTTAATTTGCCATTTTATTTTGGTGGAACGTCGCTTTTGATTGCGGTTGGCGTTGGTATGGATACTGTGGCTCAGATTGAGTCCCATCTTATAACTCGTAACTATGAAGGCTTTCTGAAAGGCGTCAGAATACGAGGCCGGAGGTAGTGTGGATTTAGTTCTGTTTGGTCCTCCGGGGGCTGGTAAAGGCACGCAGGCGCAGTTTTTGGTTGAGGCGTATAAAATACCTCAGATCTCTACTGGTGACATGTTGCGTGCAGCAGTAAAGGCCGGTACTCCACTTGGTGTTAAGGCGCAGGAAATTATGGCTCAGGGTGGCCTTGTTTCTGATGATATAGTACTTGGTATTGTTGCTGAGCGACTTGTTCAGGATGATTGTCGCGACGGTTTCGTGCTTGATGGCTTTCCGCGTACGATACCACAGGCTGACGCATTGGATGCTATTTTAAGGCAAGCCGGTCGTGCGATCGATCATGTTGTGTCCCTTGAGGTTGATACTGAAGAGATTGTGAAGCGCCTGTCCGGGCGCAGATCCTGTCCTTCATGCGGTAAGGGCTACCACATTACTTTTGATGCTCCTTTAAAAGAGGGTGTCTGTGATGTCTGTGGTTCAGGTTTGGTGCAGCGAGCAGATGATCAAGAGGATACGGTTCGAAACAGGTTGCTGGTGTATGAACAGCAGACTGCTCCTCTTAAGGATTATTATAGATCTAAGCGTGTTTTGTGTTCGATCCCAGGTATGGGGGCGATTACAGAGATCCAGCAGCGGATCATAGATGCTTTGGTGAGTTAGTAATGATCGTCCTGAAGTCTCTTCGTGAGATTGAGCGGATGCGTGTGTCTTGCCAGATAGTTGCAGAAGTTCTTGCTCTTTTGAAGGAGAATGTGGTTCCTGGTGTTTCGACGCTAGACTTGGAAGAAATCGCACTTAAGGAAACCAAGAAACGTAAAGCAATACCGGCGTTTAAGGGGTATGCTGGTTTTCCATTCGCACTTTGTTGCTCTCCTAATGATCGCGTTATTCACGGGATGCCAAATTCAGTGCCTCTTAAGTGTGGGGATGTATTAAGTATTGATTTTGGTGTGCTTTATGATGAGTATTATGGCGATGCTGCTGTGACCATACCAGTTGCTTCTGTGGGTGCTGAAGCAACAAGACTTCTTAAGGTTACAGAAGAATCACTTTATAAAGGAATTGAACAAGCTGTTTCAGGTGGTCGCTTATTTGATATATCTTGTGCTGTTCAGACTCATGTAGAAAATGCAGGATATACGGTTGTGCGCGATTTTGTCGGGCATGGCATCGGCAAGAAATTGCATGAAGAGCCGCAAGTGCCCAACTATGGTTTAGCTGGTAGAGGTGTTCAGCTTAAGCCTGGTATGGTGCTGGCGATTGAACCAATGGTAAATAAGGGTAGTTTTGCTGTAAAAGTTCTCGATGACGGTTGGACAACAGTAACTGCTGATGGAAGTCTTTCTGCACATTTTGAGCATACTGTAGCAATAACGTCAAACGGTCCTGATATTCTTACACGCCTCTAAGAGGCGTAGGCAGAAAGGTGAACAGAAATGAAAGTTCGGGCATCTGTCAAAAAGATCTGTGATAAGTGCAAGATCATTAAGCGCAAAGGTGTCGTGCGCGTTATTTGTGACACACCCAAGCATTCTCAACGTCAAGGGTAACAACCAAGGAGGACGAGCAGTGGCACGTATTGCGGGTATTGACCTACCAAAAAACAAGCGGATAGAAATCGCCTTGACCTATATCTATGGTATAGGGCGTACAACCGCCAAGAATATTCTTGTTGCTACCAGTATTGACGGTAGCACTCGCACTGATAAACTCACAGAGGCTGAGGTTGGTAAGCTGCGTGAAGAAATAGACAAGAATGTTAAGGTTGAAGGTGACCTTCGTCGTGAAGTGTCTATGAATATCAAGCGCTTGATGGACCTCGGCTGTTATCGTGGTCTACGTCATCGTAAAGGCTTGCCTTGTCGTGGACAACGTACGAAGACCAATGCACGTACACGTAAAGGTCCTGCTCGTACGGTTGCTGGCAAGAAGAAGTAATTAACCACAGAATACGTCTGGAGGTAGTATGGCAGCCCCAAAAAAGGTCGTCAGAAAAAAGAAAGAAAAAAAGAACATTACCAATGGCGTTGCTCATATTCAAGCAACGTTTAACAATACCATTATTACCATCACAGATCCGGTGGGTAATGTTGTTGCCTGGTCTACTGCTGGTGCCAAGGGTTTCAAGGGTTCCCGTAAAAGCACTCCGTTTGCTGCACAGGTTGCAGCTGAGGATTGCGCTCGTAAGGCTCAGGAACATGGTCTTCGTAATATCGAAGTGTATGTTAAAGGTCCAGGTTCTGGGCGTGAATCAGCTCTTCGTGCATTGCAGGCAACTGGTCTTAACGTTAGCTTTATTCGTGACGTAACACCAATTCCGCATAATGGTTGCCGTCCCCCTAAGCGTAGAAGAGTTTAATATAACCGCTATTTAATATGCACCTGATACTGTAAGAAGGAGGCTGTCTTGGCTAGATATATCGGACCATCCTGCCGTTTGTGCAGACGAGAAAATATGGAACTGTTCCTGAAAGGGGACCGCTGTTATACAGATAAATGTGCCCTCAAGCGTCGTAATTATCCTCCGGGCCAGCATGGACAAGGACGTTCTAAAACTTCTGATTACGGTGTGCAGTTGCGTGAAAAACAAAAGGTTAAGCGATTGTATGGCCTGCTTGAAAAGCAGTTCCGTAGCTATTTTGTTCGTGCTGATCGTATGAAGGGTGTTACTGGTGAAAACCTGCTTACCCTGCTTGAGCGTCGTCTTGACAACGTTGTCTATCGCTTGGGTTTTGCATCTTCACGTTCAGAAGCTCGTCAGCTGGTTCGTCATGGCCATTTTGTACTGAATGGACGTAAAGCTACCATTCCTTCAATGCAGGTAAAAACTGGCGACCAGATTGAACTGCGTGAGAAGAGCCGTGCCGTTGCTTCTATCAATGAGGCATTGGACGCCGTTGTTCGTCGTGGCATTCCACAGTGGCTTGAGCTTGGCCGTGATGCTTTCAAGGGCGCAGTGAAAATGATACCGGTTCGTGAGGATATTGTTACTCCGATCCAGGAACAGCTGATTGTTGAACTTTACTCCAAGTAGTATTTGTTCAGTATTGGTTTGCGCAGTAATCTATCGTTTACCCCTTGAGGGGAGGAATTGAATGTATAAAAACTGGCGTGATCTGATAAAGCCGAAACAACTCCAGATTGAAAAAGAAACACTTACAGCAATGTATGGTAAGTTTGTAGCTGAGCCGTTTGAGCGTGGTTTTGGTACTACTCTAGGCAACTCTCTGCGTCGGGTCTTGCTTTCTTCTTTGCAAGGTGCTGCCATTACGTCTGTGCGGATAAAGGGTGTACAACACGAGTTTTCATCGATTCCTGGTGTTACCGAAGACGTAACTGATATTATATTAAACCTTAAAAGTGTTAGACTTCGCTTTCACGGGACCGATCAGGCTACTATACGGGTCATTCATAAAGGCGACGGCATCATTAAAGCGGCTGATATCATGGTCCCACATAATGTCGAGATTATGAATCCAGAGATGCATATTGCAACTTGCGGTAAAGATGCTGTGCTTGAGATGGAAATGACGGTAAAAATCGGTAAGGGGTATGTATCCGCTGATCGTAATCGTGATGAAAAAGCTCCTGTAGGCACTATCCCTATTGATGCTATTTTCTCCCCGATTATTAAAGTTAATTTTGTTGTTTCAAATGCTCGTGTTGGTCAAATGACTGACTATGACAAGCTTACCCTTGAAGTATGGACTGATGGCAGTGCTAAACCTGATGACGCCATTGCCTATGCTGCTAAGATAGTTAAAGAGCAGATGTCAATTTTTATCAATTTTGATGAGGAGTCTGAGCCTCTTTATCAGGATGAAGCTGCTGAAGACGATTCTAAGATAAATGAAAACCTGTATCGTACTGTTGAAGAGCTTGAGCTTTCAGTTCGCTCAGCTAATTGTCTTAAGAATGCTGGTATCAAACTGATTGGTGAACTGGTATCAAAGTCCGAGGCAGAAATGCTCAAGACACAGAATTTTGGTCGTAAGTCACTCAATGAGATCAAGGATATTTTGAATGAAATGGGTTTAACCTTCGGTATGAAGCTGGATTCCTTTCCTGACCCAGAAGTGATTAAACGTCTGCGCGGTGAGCAGAAAGATGAAGAATAACACCTTTAACGGTGTGGATACTTTCGTAGAATAGTAGAAAGGAAGAACCAATGCGTCACAATAAATCAGGCAGAAGACTTGGCCGTACCACCAGTCACCGTATTGCCATGTTCAGAAATATGGTAACTTCACTCCTTAATCATGAGCGTATTGTTACTACTGATGCCAAGGCAAAAGAGATACGCTCTGTAGCTGAGAAAATGATTACTCTTGGCAAACGTGGTGATCTGCATGCTCAACGTCAGGCAGCCGCCTATATTCGTGAGAAGTCGGTAGTAACCAAGTTGTTTAGCACTATTGCTCCCCGTTACAAGGAACGTTCTGGTGGTTATACCCGTATTATCAAGCTTGGCCAACGTTTAGGTGATGCTGCATCTCTTTCTGTAATCGAACTTGTTGAAGAAAATACACCTCAACAAGCTTAATATCATCTAGTTAAGTAATAAGAAAAGCGGTCCATTTTGGACCGCTTTTCTTGTTTTAATCTGATTTGTTACGTTATCAAGTCCACAACAAGCCCTTTAATGCCAATTACTGAGGCTGTGATAGCCATTCTATCCTTCTGTTCCTTTACAACAAGCTCGTATAGCTTGTCTGCTTCCTTGTCAATCACGGTAATTATTTCGTAATAGCGTGGATTCATTGGTGTGCCGCCAACTTTTTCAAGACGGTACGCTTCACTTGAAACCTGCTTGGCAAGCTTACTTAACAGTTCTCTGAATTTTTTAAAATTTTGTATTGTTGGCTCTTGTTCCAGTGTTTTACCTGCTGACTCAAGTGACGTTCTCAACTCTGTTATGTCTTGATTGTAATGATCAATTTCCTGTTGTTTTGTCTGCAATTCTGAAGAGAAAAGTGAAAAAAGACCAGCTCCATCCTTTTTTGAAGGAGTTGGCTGGTCGCTTTTACGCAGGTCCCGTACTCCATTCTTATCAGTTATTTTCATATGGTCTCCGGAGAAAGCTATGCTGGAAGATATTGCTTAGTATAGCAGTGTGAATACGGTTTTCAAGCCGGATTCAGTGTGATACTCTTTTTTAGTTAAACTGCTTGTCGTTCTGTGGAGGAGGTGCATCAAGGTGCTGTCAGTCGAAGAACGTAAAAAGCGGATCAGAGAAGCGCTTGTTATTGTCTTGTCAGTACTGTTGATTGTACTTTTGACTGGCATTGAGATCCGTCTAACTCAAATTAGCTCTAAAGCGCCTTTATCAAGTAACGTTGTCATCTTTGGCATGATTAATGTCATAGTACTTCTTGTTGTACTGCTCGTTTACCTTATAAGTCGGAATATCGTTAAACTTTTAGTTGAAAGCCGCTCAAATGTTCTGGCAACCCGCCTTAGAACCAAGTTAGTCATTTCTTTTGTCGGTTTATCTCTTGTTCCCACCATGCTGCTCTTCTTTGCCTCAGCAAGTTTTATCAGTAATAGCGTGCAAAATTGGTTCAATGTACAGGTTGAAACATCCTTAAGTGAATCCCTTGAGGTTGCTCAAACGTACTATAAAACTTCAGCCAGTAATGCCCTCTTTTATGCACGTAGACTCAGTGCAACCATTAAGCGAGATCGTTTGCTGAACGAAGACAGTCTTCCGCGTATGAAGATGCTGATTCGAGAAAAACAGAAGGAATACAATCTGGGTATTGTTGAGGTATTCTCATCCCAGCGGGAGGAGTTGATTCGTGCCTCAAACCCTGAAGTGCCGTTAGGCGATCTAACTAGCCCTAACTCTGAGGATATTAATCAGGCTTTGGCAGGGCGTGAACTTACCAAGGTGAATTCAGTCGGTAAAGCGGATCTGATTCGCGGTATTGTTCCGATATACTCTACATATAACGACCGGGATGTTGTTGGCGTTGTTGTGGTGAATTATTATGTGCCACATTCACTGGTTAGTAAAATGCGTGAAATATCTGACTCTTACCAGGAGTTCAGACGTTTAAAAATCCTAAAAAGTCCTATCACCACCGGTTACCTGCTGGTTCTCTTTCTGATCGCCTCTGTAATTGTGTTTCTTTCGTTCTGGATTGGCATTTATCTGGCTAATAGCATGACTAAGCCAATTCAGGCGTTGGTTGATGGCACGCGTGCCGTTGCAGACGGTGACCTTGATGTGGTTATTGATGCTGAGGGGCCTGATGAAATTGGTATGTTGGTGGGTTCCTTTAATACGATGATTCAAGATTTGAGAACGCAGCGTCAGGTCTTAAGTTCAACAAATGACGAGTTGACGCGCATCAACCAGGAAATTGAGTCCCGTCGTCGGTACATGGAGATTGTACTGCGAAATGTAGCTGCAGGAGTTATTTCTGTTGATCGCGAGGGTTTGATAACCACAATCAATACCTCTGCTGAGCGTCTCTTGCACATCAATACCTTGAATGTATTAGGACGCAATTTCCGTGAGGTGATGAGAGAGGCGCACCTTGAGATTGTACGCGATGCCTTGCGCGATATGGCCCTGACCCGTCACGATACCATCAGTCGGCAAATTGCTCTGGAAATGCGTGGTGAACGCCATGTGCTTCAGATGAATCTAAGTATGCTGCGAGATGAACAGGGCGAATTTCTGGGATCAGTACTGGTTCTGGATGATTTGACACAGATGGTTAAAGGGCAGAGGATGGCTGCCTGGCGAGAGGTCGCGCGCAGAATTGCCCATGAGATTAAAAATCCTCTTACGCCCATTCAATTGTCTGCTCAGCGTTTGAGAAAACGGTATCTTGCCCGTTTTTCCAATGATGAGGATGGTAAAGTCTTTGATGAGTGTACTTCAATGATCAGTAAGGCGGTTGATGAGTTGAAGATTCTGGTAAATGAATTTTCAAACTTTGCCCGTATGCCGGCAGTTCAGCCTTCCGATAATGATTTGAATGAACTGGTGCGTGAAACCCTGACTCTCTATGAACAGGCGCACCGTGAGATTCAGTATCAGTTTCTGCCTGATCAAAAGCTTCCCACGGTGAAGATTGACCGTGATCAGATCAAACGGGTCTTGATCAATCTCCTTGAAAACGCGGTTGCTGCAATGGATAACAAGGGAATAGTCGTTATTGCCACCACCTATGATGCAGAGCTCAAAATGGTTTCATGCAGTGTTGCGGACAACGGTCCAGGTATTTCTGCAGAGGTTAAATCACGGTTGTTTGAACCATATTTTTCTACTAAAAAGGGTGGTACCGGGTTGGGACTTGCTATCGTCACCAGTATCGTATCTGATCATAACGGCTTTGTTCGGGTTCGCGATAATCTTCCGAATGGTGCCTGTTTTGTTATTGAATTGCCGGTCGCTTAGGCCATGATGGGAGAAAATGTATGTCAAAACTGATCCTGGTTGTTGATGATGAGGAAAGCATCAGGATTTCACTGTGCGGAATACTTGAAGATGAGGGCTATCAGGTGCTGCATGCTGAAAATGGGGCTGATGCACTGGATCTGATACGTGAGGAGGTGCCTGATCTGGTGCTTCTGGATATCTGGATGCCGGGTATGGACGGTATTCAGACCCTTGATCGGATCAGAAATCTTTTTCCTGACCTGACCGTGGTCATGATGTCAGGACATGGAACTATAGAGACTGCGGTTAAGGCAACCAGAATGGGGGCTTTTGACTTTATTGAAAAGCCGTTCTCTCTGGATAAGGTTTTAATTACCATTGCTAATGCGCTTAACTTTAAGGAGTTGCGTAAAGAAAATGAGGCATTACGGCAATCTGTCCAAAAAGAGCATGAAATGGTCGGCTCCTCTGCTGCTTTAGAGCTTTTACGTGGTCAGGTACAGCGGATTGCACCTGCATCAACCCCGGTACTTATTCATGGCGAGGAGGGCGTTGGCAAAGAACTGGTTGCCCGTGCCATTCATCATTACAGTACCCGCCGCGATAAGCCGTTTGTGGCTATTAACTGTATGGCCGTGCCCGAGCAACTGCTTGCAGATGAACTGTTTGGCCATGAACGGGGAGCATATCTTGGGGCTGATAGCCAGAAGCGTGGACGTCTTGACCTCGCCGATGGTGGCACGTTGTTCCTGGATGAGATACAGGAACTGTCTTTAAAGGCGCAGGGGGAACTGTTACGGATACTTACCGAGCAATGCTTTGAACGTTGTGGCGGCTCACGCCCGGTTCGGATTGATGTACGGGTTGTGGCCGCTTCATCCCGGTCTCTTTTTCAGGCGGTCAAAGATGGTCAGTTTCGTGAAGATCTTTTTCAACTGCTACAGGTAGTGCCGCTTACATTACCGCCTTTGCGTGAACGTCAAGAAGATATTCCTTTGCTTGTCAAACATTTCGTTCGACAGTTCCATCGTCGCGAGGGATGGGAGCCCAAGACGTTTGATGATTCTGCCCTTGCCTGCCTGCAAACCTATGACTGGCCTGGCAATATCCGTGAACTGAAAAATATTGTAGAGCGAATACTAATCATGGCGGCAGGCCCGATAGTAACCGCAGATGACCTGCCTGAACTCATGCCAGGTGGCAGCTGCAGGGGCGGGGCAGCTGAACCGCATGAATCTATAGATGGGGAAGAATGTGGCGTTGAGTCACTACGTTCTGCACGTGAGCGCTTTGAACGTGACTTTATCCTGCAGGCTCTGCAACAGTCACTCTGGGATCTGGATAAGGCTGCAGCAGCTCTGGAGATGGAACGTACTGCCTTGCAGCGTAAACTGCTTCAGTATGGCCTGAAACCGCAAGAGAAATAACAGCAGAGGGGCAGCTATGGAACATATTCTGACAAGCGTTGATAACCGAGTGGCAACGATCACCTTTAACCATCCAGAGACACGAAACAGTCTCAGTTGCCAATTGCTGGACGAGATGCTTCAGGCCATTGATCAGTTCTCCCAGGACGAGACGGTCCGGGCTCTGATAATTCGCGCCCCCCAAGGAACCAAGGTCTGGTCATCCGGTTTTAATATTCATGAGCTACCTCTATCGGGCAGGGATCCCTTGTCATACAATGATCCTCTGGAGTGTCTGCTACGGGCAGTGGCTCGGTTTCACTCACCGGTGATTGCCATGATAGAAGGGTCAGTCTGGGGAGGTGCCTGCGACCTCTCCTTTGTGTGTGATATTGCCATCGGGTGTCCAAGTTCTTCGTTTGCCATTACACCGGCCAAGCTGGGGGTGCCCTATAATATTTCCGGTATCATGCATTTTTTCAACATTGTAGGTCCTCGGATAGCGCGAGAGATGTTTTATACGGCAGAGCCTATTTCTGCTGAGCGGGCAGTTCAGGTTGGCATACTGAATCACCTGGTAGCCACTGAAGAGCTTGAGTCCTTTACCTATGCAATGGCTGGCAGGATAGCTGACAATTCTCCTTTGGCTAACCGGGTGATGAAGGAGCAACTGCGTCTGCTGGCCGATGCCTACCCCTTGCGTCCTGAAACCTTTGAATATGTACAGGGTTTGCGGCGTATGGCCTACGATAGTAGCGACTATGAAGAGGGGAAACGAGCCTTTCTTGAACGACGTAAACCGGTTTTTACTGGCAAGTAGCAGAAGAAGGAATAAAATCAGTAATAAAAAAGGGGATGCGCGAACGCATCCCCTTTTGTTTTGCAGTGACAGCAGACGGTGATTAGTTACGGCCGCCAGCCTCAGCCCACTTCTCCAGCATTGCAGTGGTAACAGACTTCGGACGCTCAAGGGCATAGCCCAGACCACGGTCCCAAGTAATGTTAGCCATGCAGCCCAGTGCGCGGCCTACACCGAACAGTACGGTGTAGAAATCGTACTCGGTCAGACCGTAGTACATCTGGATAACGCCGGACTGTGCATCAACGTTTGGCCATGGGTTCTTGGTCTTGCCGTGCTCGGTCAGAACGCCAGGAGCAACTTCAAAGATCATGGCGATAACTTTGAACAGCGGGTACTCGTTGAGGCCCGGGGTGTTGAGGCAGAACTCACGCTGTGAAGTGTAGCGTGGGTCGGTCTTACGCAGAACAGCGTGGCCGTAGCCGGGGATTACCTGACCAGCGTTCAGGGTATCCCACAGAGCAGCTTTGATCAGCTCTGCGGTAGGCTCTACATCCTTGCAGTACTTCTCCTGGAACTTCAGGGTCCAGTCCAGAACTTCCTGGTTTGCCAGACCGTGCAGCGGGCCAGCCAGGCCGTTCAGACCTGCGGAGTATGAATAGTACGGGTCGGACAGAGCGGAGTGTACCAGGTGAGTGGTGTGAGCAGATACGTTGCCGGACTCATGGTCGGAGTGCAGGATGAAGTACATACGGGCTACGTCCTTGTACTCCTCTTTCTGGCCGATCATATGGGCAAAGTTGGCGCCCATATCCAGTTTAGGATCGATAGCGACCTGCTTGTCACCACGATACTTCAGGTTGTAGATGAAGGCAGCAATGATAGGGATACGGGCAACGATATCGCTGGCATCTTCATAGACATATTCCCAGGCAGTCATCTTGTTGAACTTGCCGGAGTTGTAGAAGCCTGCAAACTTGGAGTCCTTCTGCAGGGTCAGCATAGCTACGGACAGCATAACCATCGGGTGGCTGTCTTTCGGCAGGGCACGGATAGCATCAAACACATACTGGGGAACTTCCTGACGGGTCTTCCACTCGGCAACAACTTCGTCAACCTGAGCTTGAGTCGGAACATCACCGGTAAGAAGCATGTACCAGAAAGATTCTACCGTAGGATAGTTTGAGCCGGGAGCCTTTGGCAGCGCCGCAAAGGTCTCAGGAATGGTCTTGCCACGGAAACGGATACCTTCCTGGGGATCCAGGTAGGAGATATCGGTTACCAGGTTACGGACGTCACGGGCGCCGCCGATGCACTGATCGATGGTTACTTCATCAATCTTTACCTTGCCGAATTCTTTTACCAGGCGGGCGGTGCGGGGACGATGCTCTTCGATTTTCTGCTTGAGAGTTTCCTTCAGAGCCATTGGGTACTTCTCCTTTCGGGATAATGGTGCAACTAGTTAATTGCACAATGCAATAAACGTTTTGAATATACTGTATACAGAAATTTTGGCTGTTATAACACCCTGTGGGGGCAAATACAACAGGTTTTTTGTATACTGAAACAACATTATAAAATTACGAGCGCATCTTCTGATCGGGTCAGCTGTTTCAGCCCGTCATTACTGAGATAGAAGGTGTTTTCAATGCCTACGGCACCTTCTCCGGGGAAGACCACTTTGGGCTCAAAAGCCCAAGCCATGCCAACCTCCATGGCCTGTTCTTTAAATCCTCTGGCTATAAATGGATATTCATCTATTTCAATCCCCAATCCGTGTCCGATAAAGGATACCTGTGAGCCGGGCGCCCCCATGAAGCTGTCAGCATAGCCCAGTTCCATGGCCAGCCCATGACAGCGGTCGTAGAGCTCACCCCAGCTGATATCTGGAACTGCAATCTGCTTCATTAGCTCCTGTACCTTCAGCATGTCCTCAAAACCTTTGGTAAGCCGATCTGACAGAGGCCCGATGCTGAAGATGCGGGTCTGGTCAACCAGATAGCCATCGATGCTGCCGGCAAAGTCCATAATGATCGGCTCATGAGGGCCGATCGGTTTGTGGCCGGCTCCCTGGCCAAAACAGGGGGAAGCGCCCAGGCCGCCAAAAGGGGTGTCGGTATAGGCCGGAACAGCGCTGTCGGTACCTGAGAAGGTATGACCAAAGCACATTTCACCATTAAAGACCCGCATCCTGATCAGGCCCAGATGGCCGTGCTTACGGGCGGTGTACTCCAGCTCTGCCGCCAGCTCATAATCGGTCATCCCTGCCTTGATCACCTCTTTGGCCCGTTGGTAGACCTTATGTACCTGATCGGCTGCGTCCTGCATCAGATGGATCTCGTAATGGCTCTTGATCATCCGTACCTGACGGATCAGCGGTGTTGCATCACTGAAAGCTACATTAGGCCATACCTTGCGATAGCGCTCCAGAAAAACAACCGGCAGCACGTCAAACTCAAGTCCTATTCTTTTGGGCTCCGGGTAGCCATAGCAACTGATTATGCCCGGTATGTCCTTGGGGGCAGAAAAGGATACTACCTCTTTCAGGCCTGATTCCATCCGTGCCCTGGCCTGATCCCGACGTACCAGATAGAGCGGCTGTCCCTGGGCGGGGACATACAGGCAGCCATTTTGCACCGTGCCGGTAAAGTAGTAGAGGTCAGCATTCTGCACGATCAGCACTGCGTCTAGGTCAGCAGTTTGCATCAGATCTTGCAACTTCTTGCAGCGGTATTCAAGTTCAGTGGCAGGGGTTAGTCGCATATTTGGTGATCCTTTCTTCACGAGAGGGTTGACGATAGGGCATGAACCGGTTAGGTTGTCGAACATGTCAGGACGAATATTTACCTCATTTTCAATTGGCCTCTTTACCATTATTCCGGCTGGTGATCCAACCCCAAATCCATGCGGCCTGCCGATTGTGCTGGGGAAGAAAGGCGCCTTTGGCTCTGGTGAGCATGAAACCACGGCCTCCTGCCTTGAAATTATGCCTGCTATTCCCGGTATTAAAGGAAGCCGTGCGCTTGATCTGGGGAGTGGAACCGGTATCCTTGCCCTGGCTGCGGCCCAGCTGGGAGCTGCGGCAGTGGTGGCGGTTGATCTGGAAGAGGCTGCAGCGGTTTCCTGTCAGGAAAATGTGGTGTTAAACGGTTTGGAATCTCAGGTTTTCACAGTCTGCGGTGAGCTGTCTGCGGTGGGGGAACAGTCTTTTGATCTGATCTTGGCTAACATATATGCAGACATACTGCTGCCGCTGGCTGATCAACTGGTGGGGATGACTCGTTCCGGCGGGCATCTGCTGCTATCAGGCGTCCCGCTGCAGGATAAGTTTGATATAGTACAACGCTACACCCGGTTGGGATGTAGCGTTGTTGACAGCAGGATAGGGGAGGAGTTTGCCACCTATCTATTCGTAAAGCCGTAACTACTTCTTCAGCACCAGCGCAATCAGTATCAGTACAATGATACTTGCCACCACGGTCAGGGCTATCTTGGCAACTGACCAGGGGCGTTCCCCCTGAACTTCCCCGGTAGAACCGTTAATAAGGAAGCGGTAAGATTTGTCACCGTACTTATAGGCGCTGATCCAGACCGGTAGCAGGATATGCTTGAAGGTGATACCGTCAAACTGTGTCCTTACCGTGTTAATCCGCTGGTGGTCACCGCCGATATCTGCGGCCACCGTCTCTCTGATTGCTCCATCCATCTCCTGTTTGGCCCGTTCAAAACCATCGCCCAGATCAACCTGATAGGCCTCAGCCTGAAAACCACTCATGTAGGCATCCTGGTAGGGTACCAGGCTTTTCATGTCCCACGGTTCCAGTTCATCAACGATCTCTGGTGGCAGGGAGCGGCCAGCCTGGACAATAACATCATCAAAGTTCTGCCAGACCGTGCCGCTGGCTGCGTACCAGCGGGTATGCCGAACCTGTCGGGTCCGGCTTACCGAATTGCCGTCATCGTCAGTTTCATTGTATCGCTCGGTTTCATAGTAATCTTCGCCCCGTTCACCATCGTACCAAGTGGTTGATTTTGCATCAAAGGTCCAGTAGGGGATGTACATCCCTTTGATGCCGCCATCCCGTGCTGCTTGTTCCTTCAGGCCACCGGGGGCAAACCAGAGTCCGCCCAGCCAGTCACGAAACAGCTCCATCGCCTTGTTTTTGGGGATCTTAAATGGCAAAACCGCCCCCGGCTTGATCAGGCGGCTGGCCTTTGCTTTGGCCTGCAACTGAGTGCCACAGAAGGGGCAGTGGCTCATGGATATGTTGGGCTGCAGGGTAGAAGTGCCACCGCAGGACTGGCACTTGACGGTCTGCACCTCCTGAGAATCACCCTGCTCTGTTGCTCGGGCAAAATATTCATAAAAATCAAGTTCCCTGATCTCTTCTGCAGACTGGGGGATCTTGTTTTCATGGCTGCAGTAGGGGCACTTCAGGGTGGCTGCGCCGGGATGGAACTCCAGCTTGGCCCCGCATGACCCACAGGGGAACTGTTTGGTTACGGTATTGGGTGTTTGTTGGGTTGGGTCGCTCATGCGTTTTCTCCTGAGTTACGCTGGAGGCATGGGCGGTGGAACCGCGCCAAAGACCGGAGCCAGCTCAGCCACAGCACCGGCTGCTGTCCAGCTTGCCATACCTTGCTTCCAGACCAGGGTCTCACGGGTCAGCTGTCCGCTTATAACCATCTGCTGCAGTGCTGGAGCCTCAAAGGGGCCAGATTGTTGACCGTTAATGGCCACAAACAGGTTAAGCTGGGGCAGGGGAGGCGGTCCCGGCATTGGCGGTGGTTGTGGTGCAGCGGCCTGAGGGGCACCGCCTGAAAAACCGGTATTAATGCCAGGTTGCTGGACCATGTTGGTAAAGGCGCCGCCCATGGCGCCAGCCATCTGGCCGCCCATGCCAAAGCCCATGCCGATCCCCACTCCGGCCGCTGCCAGGCCGCCCGGGTTATTGGCAGCATCGTTGATGGAGTTGGCAGTCTCATACTGGGTATACATCTGCATATTGCCGATGGCCCGCATGGCGCCGGCCTTGTCAATGGCCCGTTCCACTTCCTCCGGCAGGCCCACATCCTGTACCTGCACCTCGGTCAGGGCGATCCCCAGTCCTTCAAAGGCCGGGGCAATCCGCTCTTTCAGCATCTCACCCATGGTAAATACCTTGCTCTCAAGGTCGATCACCGGAATTTGCAACTCCGGCATTACTTCCTTGATCCGCATCCCGATCTTGCCCTTCAGGTTGTCCTGAATTTCGTCGGTGCTGAATTCACCATCGGTGCCAGCTATTTCACGGATAAAGACCGCTGGGTCCTTGATCTTGATTGAGTAGATACCAAAGGCGGTTACCCGCACCGCGCCGAATTCCGGGTCGCGCATGGTACAGGGGCCGGGGGTGCCCCACTTCAGGTTGGTAAACTGGCGGGTGGAGCAGAAGTAGACTTCCGCCTTGAAGGGGGATTCAAAGCCATACTTCCAACCTTTCAGGGTGGCCAGAATCGGCAGGTTCTGGGTGGTCAGATCATAGGTGCCCGGTTTGAAGACATCAGCAATCTGACCTTCGTTAATGAAGACCGCTGCCTGGCCTTCGCGAACAACCAGCTTGGCGCCATTTTTTATTTCATTGTTGTAACGTGGAAACCGGTAGATCAGGGTGTCGTTGGTGTCGTCCAGCCATTGGACAATGTCAATCAGTTCCGCTTTCAGTTTGTCCCACAGTGCCATTTGTGCCTCCTTATGAATGTGTGAAGGGCTAACAGGAACAAGATTGTAATCGGTTTTAGCAACATTGCAAGGGGATAGATGCAGGAAAAATCAGTGCTGGCAGTGGTTTGAATTCAAGCTGTTTAAATCACTCATTAAGCGTAGCACTGCCAGCTCTTTTGCCTTGGCCTCAACATCGATGGTCATGGTTCTGCTGCGCCAGCAGTCAGGGAAATCAGCAGGGGTGATGTAGTCTGCATGGGGTCTGGGATTTGTGCTCCCCCAGCCGGTTTGAGGGGAGGAAATGTGGCAGTACTGTTCTCGTCCGGCTGCTTTCCAGATGTTGCCTACCTGTTCTGTTGCCTCTTCAACCGTCAGATTATCTGGATTACAGCGGTGATGGTGAAGATCATAGACCAGTGGAATGTTATGCTGTTTACAAAGCGGCAGCAGATCTTGCGGTGTATAACTGACATCATCGTTTTCAATGGTCAGGCGAGTGCGAACCGATTCAGGCAGGTGGTCGTACACCTTTCCAAAACGTTGCAGGGCAGCTGACTTGTCGCCATATACCCCACCAGCATGTATGTTGATGACATCTGCACCCACTGCTTCTGCCAGCCATGCCTGATATTCCAGCTCTTGGATAGAGTTTGTTACAACTGCAGGATGCGGCGATGATAGCACTACAAACTGATCCGGGTGAAAGCTGAGCCGTATCTGCTGCTTGAGGGCGAATGATCGGCAGGTTTCCAGCGTAGACAGAATTGTCTCACCATTTGGCAGATGCTCCAGGGTATACCCAACCTCAGGGTGGGTCATACGGGGGAACAGTGGTGACATGATGCGGAATGCACCTATACCCAGGCGCTGCACAGTTTCAAGTGCCAGTAGAAGATTACTTGCATTGTGCTGGCAGATCTCTGACAGTTTGATCAACTGTAGGTTGCGGGGCAGTGAAGATAGTGCCCTGGCGGTGGTTGTACGGAATGAGACCGGTTCTTTATGAAACAGGCAGCAGAGACCTAAACGAAGACTTGGACGTTCCAAAAGTGTTTCAGGAATTGTCATAACGGACTGTTGTTGCTTTTGGGGCGTCACTTCTGCTTCTCGTGGCACTGTACAGATTTTTGCAGAGCAGTAGAAATCTGATCCAGGCTACTGAAAAGCTGTATCCCTGACGGCATGGTCGGGATACCCTTGATACCGCTTCCACCAGCCCAGAGGCTGACCCTGTCAGGTAGTTGTTTGCGCAACCGTATCAGTTGGGTGGCAATGACACGACGACTCATATGTTCGCTACAGGATATACCGACAATACGACACTCTCCTTCAACCGCTCCCCGTACAATTTCCTCAAGTGGAGTCTGGACCCCCAACAACAGCACCTCTATCCCCTCTAGGGCAAGCATGCAGGTTGCCATCAGCAGGCCTATGCCGTGTTGTTCGCCCGGCAGGGTGGTTACCAGTGCTCTGGAGTTTTCAGGGGCTTGTGGCAGGTTACGTAGTGCTGTAAGTAACACCATCTTCACCTGTTCAGCATAGTGGTGTTCATCCAGTACCCCAATTCTGCCTGTAAACCAGGCCTCACCAACAGCATGGTTCATCGGCGCCAGCACATCAATCAGGAAATCCCGCAAGCCTCGCTGTTGCAGTAACGCCTCCATCCGTGCCAGCAGACCGTAACGCGGTCCTGTTGCCACTATCTGGAGTAACTTTTCCACATCAGGTGGTACAGCTGTCGTATCACGCCGCTCCCGGGTTATCTGGTGTAACTGCTGCAGATCAAGTCCGGCCAGCTTGCCGGGCCGCATACCGCTATCGATCAGCTGCTTGATCAACCGCAGACGTTCCAGTTGGTCACTGCAGTAATTTCGCTCACTGTGCTGATTTCGCTGTGGCTCAGGAAAGCCGTAACGCCGTTCCCATACCCGTAGGGTATCGCGGCTGATGCCGGTTTCCCGCTCAATTTCGGCTATGGAAAAGAGTCTGTCATTGGTCATATTTTGTCCTAGACAAAAAATAAATTTAGTGTGAAATTATCATATAACTACTTTGGTGTCTATTTCTGAATGAAAGGAGCAAAAACTATTTATGACCATGACCGCTTATATTGATGAACGCTATGACGATACCTTTGACTCGGTGTATACTGTGCTGTATGAGTTGGCTCAACATAACCCGGCTCAGGCGGCCCGACATATCCGGCAGACCCTGAAGAGTCTGTATATCAGGCAGGGTAATGACTGGACCGGCAGGGGGGCCATCGGCAATGCAGGGCTGGATGCCTCGGTTGCGGCCCATGAAGCGGTGCTGGCTGAACTGGCCACCCGTACCAACAGCATGAAAGGGGAATAATCCATGAAAGAGAAACTTGAACAACTGTTTTACTTCGGTCTGGGCAGCGCCCTGATGGCGAAAGAGAAGCTTGAGCAGGCTGGCGAATCGGCCAAGGGGGCGAAGGAAGAAAATGAGCGCAAGGCCCGTGAGTTTTTTGATCAGGCGGTGGCCAAGGGCAGCGAAGAGCGCGGCAGGCTGAAGGATGAGATGAAGGTGTTACTGAAAGAGGCGATGGATGAGCTGGGATTGGCCACCAAGGCAGATCTGGATGCCCTGCGGGAGGAGCTGGCAAAGCAACGTCAGGGGCAACAGTAAACCGGTGAACTCCATCGGTCTGCTCATCAGGCTGTATCATCCGTTGCGGGTCTACCGGGTTTTCCGGGTGCTGTTGACCGTTTTCCTGTTGATCCGTAAACGGCCAAACTGGCTGGGTATTCCACCGCTTGCCCCCCAAGAGCTGGTCAGTGCCATTGAGCTGCTGGGGGCCAGTTTCATCAAGCTTGCCCAGGTACTGGCCACTAGGGCTGATTTCTTTGACAGCAGCTATCTGGAGGCATTACGGCAGCTGCATGATCAACTGCCCCCCATGCCTGAGCAGGATTTTCAGGCCGTCTTTGTCCGGGCCTTTGGCAATGGTAACGGTTTCAGTGCCTTTGAGCAGGAACCGTTGGCCTGTGCCTCCATCGGTCAGGTGCATCGTGCAGTGCTGCAGAGCGGTGAGCAGGTGGCGGTCAAGCTGCGCCGTAACCGGATAGAGCGGGTAGTGCGGGAAGATATCCGTCTGCTGGGCTGGTTTCTGGCCCTGCTGCACCCTCTGTTTGCCGAATACACCCGCAACTCCATTGAAGCGGTTCTGGCAGCCTTCCGCCGTACCATTCTGCAGGAAGTGGACATGCAGGCCGAACTGTCCAACCTTGAACGGTTCCGCCAGGCCTACCCAGACTCCGGCATCCGCATGCCGGTTCCCTATCCCCCGTTCTGCTCCCATGATGCCTTGGTGATGAGCTTTGAAGAGGGGATTCGTTTTGACGATCGGGATGGTCTGCTCAGGTTGCCGATCTCATTCAGCGGATTGATGGAAAAGCTGGTGCTGTTTTACACCGAACAGATGCTGGTCAAAGGATTCTTCCATGCTGACCCGCACCCCGGTAACCTGCTGGTGACAGAACAGGGAGAGCTGGTGCTGCTGGACTTCGGCATGGTCAGCCGGATTCCCAATGCCACCCGTCTGGCCATGATCAACACCGTCAAGGCAGCCTATGAGCGGGATTTTGAACTGCTGGTACAGGCCACCCGCAAGCTGGGGATCATCACCGACAGTGCGCCTCAGGATGAGCTGACCGGCCTGGCCGAAGAGATCTTTCGCATCTTTGATAACAACCAGTTGAGCGCCTCCAGCATGCAGGAACTGGCCTTCGGGGTCATGGATGCCCTCAAGGATTACCCCTTCAAACTGCCCCAGGAGATCATCTATGTCATGCGCGCCAGCTCAATTATCGAAGGTTTGGGCACCAGTTATATTGAGAATTACAACGGTATCAAAGATGTGCTGCCGGTACTCAGGGCCAACCTGACCCGTGCCCTGGGGGAGCGGGACAGTCTTTTGGGCGTGGTGACCCATGAACTGGCCCAACTGCCGCTGACCCTGGTCAAGGCGCGCCATCTGGTGGATACTCTGCAGCAGGGGGATCTGACCGTACATCTGGCAGAGGAAGACCGCCGGGCACTGTTACGCCCGGCCCAGCACTGGCTGCGCCAGATGACCTGGATCGGCCTGCTGGTGGCGCTGGCCTTTTACCTGCGTGGATTTGTGCATCCGTTGGCTGGCTGGTTGTCCCTGGGCTGCTTCGGTCTGGCCTTTGTCCGGCTGATTTGGTGGAAAAAGTTGTGAAAAAACCGGCGAGGAGTGGTCCTTGCCGGTTTTTTGTCTTTATCCCGGTTGTGCTGCTTATTCTGATTCTTCCAGGTGCAGTTCCTTAATCGCCATCTCCCGCAGTTTGAACTTCTGAATCTTGCCTGAGGCGGTCATCGGGTAGCCCTCCACAAACTTCACATACTTGGGTACCTTGTAGTTGGCGATCTTGCCCCGGCAGAACTCCCTGACCTCTTCCTCGGTCATCTCCATCCCTTTTTTCAGGATCACTGCTGCCATGACCTGCTCGCCGTACTTTTTGTCAGGCACGCCATAGATCTGAACATCGGAGATCTTGGGGTGGGTGTAGAGGAACTCTTCAATCTCTTTGGGGTAGATGTTCTCGCCGCCCCGGATGATCATCTGCTTGATCCGTCCGGTGATCTTGCAGTAGCCGTTTTCATCCATGATGGCCAGGTCGCCGGTGTGCAGCCAGTTGTCGGCATCAATCACCTTGGTGGTCTCGTCCGGCATCTTGTAGTAGCCCTTCATGACCATATAGCCACGGGCGCAGAGTTCGCCCTGCTTGCCTGGCGGCAGGGTGGCACCAGTTTCAATGTCGATAATCTTGACTTCAGCCTCGGGCAGGGCGCGGCCTACGGTGGAAACCCGCAGTTCAACCGGGTCTTCAGTGCGGGTCTGGGTGATGCCGGGTGATGCCTCGGTCTGGCCGTAGACGCTGGTGATCTCGGTCAGGTTCATATCCCGCACCGCCTTTTTCATCACCTCAATAGGGCAGACCGATCCGGCCATGATGCCGGTACGCAGGCTGGAGAGGTTGAACTTCTTGAACTCCGGGTGTTCCAGTTCGGCAATGAACATGGTGGGTACGCCATGCACCGCCGTACATTTTTCAGCCTCAATGGTCTGCAGTACCTTAAGCGGGTCAAAAACCTCCACCGGAACCATGGCAGAGCCGTGGGTAACGCAGACCATGGTACCCAGTACGCAGCCAAAGCAGTGGAAGAACGGTACCGGGATGCAGAGCCGGTCCTGGTCGGTAAACTTCATGCACTCGCCGATCTGGAAGCCGTTGTTGGTCAGGTTGTAGTGGGTCAGCATCACCCCTTTGGGGAAGCCGGTGGTGCCGGAGGTGTACTGCATGTTGATGGTGTCGTGACAGTCCAGGGTGGCCTCAACTGCGGCCAGTTCCTCATCGGATACATCCTTACCCAGCTCTATGATTGAGTTGAAATTGAGCATGCCAGCTGGTGTCTCATCGCCGATAAAGATCACGTTCTTCAGGAACGGCAGTTTTTCGTGGTGCAGCTTGCCCGGCTCTGAGTCGTGGATGGATGGCACCACATCAGCCAGGGTCTTGACATAGTCGGTATCTTTGAATGACTTGACCATGAACAGGGTGGTGGAATCGGACTGGTTCAGCACATATTCCAGCTCTGATGACTTGTAGGCGGTGTTAACGGTCACCAGCACAGCGCCGATCTTGGGGGTGGCAAACTGCAGAATGGCCCATTCAGGCACGTTGTAGGCCCAGATAGAGACATGATCCCCTTTTTTGATGCCCAGTTTCAGCAGGCCCTTGGCCACCTGACGGCAGATTTCGTTAAACTGCTTGTAGGAATAACGCAGCCCACGTTCAGGGTAGACCAGTGCATCATTGTCAGGGAAGCGTGCTGCAATCTCATCCAGCATGGCGCCGATCGGCTTGGTTATGGCTTGGGACATGGTGCTACCTCTTGACTATTTTTTGTTTAGACGAAATCTTATTTTGACCTAATTAACTAATTTGTTTTGTAACTCGTTGAATTTTGAAGGTTTGCTCAATACCATAGCAACGACTGGGCGTCAAGCCCCAGCGGTCAGATCTGGCGTGTTGAAGGTCCAAAACGTAGCACAAGATAGCCCGCTACGCCGGATAACAGCGAGCCCAGCACAATCGCCAGTTTATCAGCGTACTGGTAGATGGCATCATCGGTAAAGGCCAGTGAGTCAATAAAAAGGCTCATGGTAAAGCCGATGCCGGTCATCAGGCAGACACCGTAAAACTGGCGCCAGTTACTGGCTGATGGCAGGCGTGCCACACCTGTTTTTATCGCAAGCCAGCTGAAACCGAAGACACCAACCTGTTTGCCAATGAACAGCCCCAGCATGATCCCCATCGGCACCGGGGTGGCCAGCTGATTCAGCGACAGGCCGCGCAGGTCAATCCCGGCATTCACAAAGGCGAACAGCGGCAGGATCATAAACGAGACCCAGGGGTGCAGGTCATGTTCAAGGCTGGCTGCAAGCGGGATCTTTGATTGATCCTCTCCTTTTGTTTCCAAAGGGATCATGAAGGCCAGGGCTACACCGGCCAGGGTGGCATGGACCCCTGATTTCAGTACACTGATCCACAGTACTGCCCCTAAAAGGATATAGGCTGCCCTGCGTTGCACGCCAAAGCGGTTAAGTGCAAACAGGGCCAGCAGGGTGATTGAGGCAACGGCAATGGAGATCAGCGACAGGTCAGAGGTGTAGAAGATGGCGATGATCACAATCGCCCCCAGATCGTCGATAATCGCCAGGGCCAGCAGAAAGATCTTCAGTGAGGCCGGTACCCGGTTGCCCAGCAACGACAGGATTCCCAGGGCAAAGGCGATGTCAGTAGCCGTGGGAATAGCCCAGCCATGCAGGGATGCTGGTTCTTGGTGAGTAAAGCCGACATAGATCAGGGCCGGTACCAGCATGCCGCCAATGGCGGCAATAACCGGCAAAGCAGCCTGATTCCAGGATGACAGGTTGCCCCGAATCAGCTCCCGCTTAACCTCAAGCCCCACCAGCAGGAAGAAAACCGCCATCAGGCCATCATTGATCCAGAGCAGCAGTGGCTTGGCAATCTTCAAGGCCCCGAACTGAACAGCAACCGGTGTGTGCAGAAAACTGTTGTAGAGCTCAGCAAGAGGAGAGTTTTTCAGCAGCAGGGCCGCGATGGTCACCAGCATCAACAGGATGCCGGTGGATGATTCCTTCTCGTAAAATGCTTTCAGTCGTTGCACGATTCCCCCGTCAGAAGTGATAGACAGGTCAGCAGTATATCGTTCTGCGCCATTCCTTGACAATGACTTGATGTATGGTACCTCAGATAGAAGTAAAATAGATCATACACAGCAGCGTGAGGTTACCGATGGAATTGTCCCGCCTGATCCGCTTCAACCACCTGAATCATCTACGTTTGTTTCTCTCTGCTGCCACGATTGTTAGCCTGCTTCTTTCGGTAGCAGGCTGCAGTAAAAAAGAACAGTCCAAGGCCCAGGTGCCGGTGAGCGAGGTAGTTGCCGTGACGGTTCAGCCCCAAACAGTGCCGGCTGTGTTTCCCTTTGTGGCCCAGATTCAAAGCTCCCATCAGGTGGATGTAATGGCCAGGGTGAACGGCTTTCTTGAAAAGATCAGTTATCAGGAAGGGGAGCCGGTTAAGCAGGGACAGGTGCTGTTTGTGCTTGATAAGAAGCCGTTTGTGGCAGCGGTAAATGCGGCCAGGGCAGCGGTTGATATCCGTAAATCCCAGCTGTTTACTGCCAAGGCCAGTCTTGACCGGATCAAGCCGCTGGCTGATCAGAATGCCGCCAGCAAGAGCGATCTTGATACTGCCATCGGCAACTACAAAACCGCTGAGGCCGGTCTGCAGCAGGACCAGGCCAATCTGGACAAGGCGCTGCTGGATTTAAGCTATACCAGCATTACTTCGCCGGTGGGTGGTGTGGCTGGTCAGGCGTTAATGCGGGAAGGAAGCTACATCGCTGCAGGCAGCAGTTCCGCCAAATTGACCTACGTTGCCAAGCTGGACCCGGCCTGGGTTGATTTCAGTGTCTCCCAGAATGAACAGGCCAATATGCGGCAGGCGGTGGAAAAGGGGGAGATTGTCCGGCCCGGTGATAACCGTTTTACCGTTGATATTGAGCTGTCCGATGGCAGGCGCTATCCCCAGGCAGGTGTGGTCAATTTTGCTGATCCTTCCTTTAATAAAGATACCGGCACCTATCTGGTACGGGCCGAGATCCCGAATCCCAAAGGGGTGTTGCGTCCCGGCATGTTTGTAAAGGCCTATCTGAAAGGGGCAACCCGTCCCAATGCCCTGGTTGTACCGCAACGGGCAGTACAGCAGACCAGTAACGGCCATGTAGTCTTTGTGGCCAGTGACAAGGGGCTGGCAGAGGCCAGGCCGGTGGTGGTGGGGGAGTGGCTTGAGCATGACTGGATCATCAGGCAGGGGTTGAAGGCTGGCGATAAGGTGATTGTGGATGGCTTCATGAAGCTGGCCCCCGGTGCCCCAGTCAAGCTGGTTACCCCTGAAGAGATGAAAAAATCAGCTCAGCCGGCTGCAGCCAAGTAAGGGGGGATCATGGGAAGCTTTTTTATTGATCGTCCTGTCTTTGCTGCGGTGATTGCCATCATCATAACCCTGGGGGGGCTGGTTGCCCTCAAGGCAACCCCGATTGCCCAGTATCCCAATATTGCTCCTCCCACGGTGCAGGTCTCTGCCTTCTATCCCGGCGCCACTGCCGAGGTAATCGCCAATACGGTTGCTGCGCCGATTGAACAGCAGGTTAACGGCGTGGATGGTATGAGCTATATGTCCTCCACCAGCGCCTCATCCGGCAACATGAGCCTGACCGTTACCTTTGAACCGGGTACTGACCCGGATATGGCCCAGGTTAACGTCCAGAACCGGGTCAGCCAGGCCTCTTCCCTGTTGCCGGACGTGGTCAGCCAGCAGGGGGTGTCCGTCCAGAAACGCTCCCAATCCTTTATGATGGTGATCAGCGTCTATTCCCCCGATGACCGCTATGATCCGGTCTATCTGGGCAATTATGCCAACCTGTATATTCTGGATGCCATCAAGCGGATTCCCGGTGCCAACCTTTCTTCCATGTTTCCGCTGCCGGATGTGGCGATGCGGATCTGGCTCAAGCCTGATCGCCTGGCCCAGCTGGGGCTGACAGCCCAGGATATTGCCACTGCCATCCAGCAGCAGAACAAGGCCTTTGGTGTCGGTTCCATCGGCCAGTCGCCTTCGCCCAAGGGGACTCAGCAGACCTTTGTGGTCACCACCAAGGGGATGCTGTCTGACCCTGCCGAGTTCGAGAACATCATTATCCGTGCCGCCTCTTCAGGCTCTGCACTGGTACGGCTGAAGGATGTAGCCCGTGCAGAACTGGGGGGCAAGGATTACTCGGTCACCACCAAGGTCAATGGCAAGAAGTCAGTGGCCATTGTGGTCTATCAGCAGCCCGGCGCCAATGCCATTGAGACCTCCAAACAGATCAATAACCTGCTGGCAGGCCTGAAAAAGAGCTTTCCCCAGGGGATGGAGTACAAGGTGGTGCTGGATACCAGCGAGTTTACCGCTGCCTCCATTGAGAAGGTGGTGCATACCTTCTTTGAGGCGGTGATACTGGTGGTGCTGGTGGTGTTCCTGTTCCTGCAGAGTTTCCGGGCTACCTTCATCCCGATCCTGGCGGTGCCGATTGCCATTATCGGTACCTATATGGGGATTCTGGCCCTGGGGTTCTCCACCAACATGCTGACCCTGTTCGGTATGATCCTGGCCATTGGTCTGGTGGTGGATGATGCGATTATTGTGGTGGAAAACGTTGAACATAATATGGCCACCCATGGCATGACCCCGATGGATGCGGCCAAAAAGGCGATGTCAGAACTGACCGGCGCCCTGATCGCCATTGTGTTGGTGCTGGGATCAGTCTTTCTGCCGGTGGCCTTTCTGGGGGGGATGACCGGCACGCTCTACAAGCAGTTTGCTGTTACCATCGCCATCTCCATGGTGTTATCCGGCGTGGTGGCGTTAACCCTTTCACCTGCCCTGGCAGCACGGATTTTGAAACCGGGTCATGGCGAGAAGAAGGGCTTTTTCAAGTGGTTTGAGGATCGTTTTAATCGTCTGACCGAGCTGTACACCAGCGGGGTGCGCTGGCTGATCAATCATCGCAGTATCGGTCTGGGGCTGTTCTGTGGTGTGCTGGCGTTGGTGTTGTTGCTGTTCAAGATTGTTCCGGGCAGTTTTGTGCCGGAAGAGGATCAGGGCTATCTGTTTGTAGGCACCATGATGCCTGATGCCAGCAGCCTTGAACGGACCACGGCGGTCAGTGACCAGGCAGTGCAACTGGCTCAGACCAACAAGGCCATGGGGGACATCACCCAGATTAACGGCTACAGCCTGATTGACGGTAGCGTCAAGGATAACGCCGGGCTGCTGTTTGCCGCGCTTAAACCGTATAGTGAGCGGGAGGGGAAGGGGACAGACGCCGCAAGCGTGCAAAAGGATCTTGGCCGCAAGCTGCACGGTATCAAAGAAGGGGTGGTCTTTCCGATCAATCCCCCCTCTATTCCCGGTCTGGGAAGTACCGGCGGTTTTGAGTTCTATATCCAGAGCAAGGGGGGCGGCTCTCCCCAGGAGCTGGAGAAAGTCACCAAGCAGTTTGTTGCTGAGGCCGTTAAGCGCAAGGAGCTGTCCGGTGTCTCCAGTACCTTCTCTGCCAGCCAGCAGCAGCTCTATCTGGATGTTAACCGCGCACAGGCAGAACTGCTGGGGGTACCGGTCTCCACGGTCTTTGAGACCCTGCAGTCCTACTTCGGTTCTGCCTACGTGGGCCAGTTTCTGCAGTATGGCCGGATCTGGCAGGTTATCCAGCAGTCTGAACCTGACTACCGCGATAAACCCAATGACCTGACCCAGATCTATGTCCGTTCAAGCGGTGGTAGTATGATCCCGCTTTCCGCCATGGCAACCATCCGCTATGTGGCTGGTCCCAGCCTGTTGCCTCGCTTTAACGGCTTCCCGGCCTCCAAGCTGAACGGCAGCCAATCCTCTGGCTACAGCTCTGGTCAGGCCATCAGTGCCATGGAAGAGGTGGCCAGGAAGGTTCTGCCGGAAGGCTATGGCTATTCCTGGTCAGGTCAGGCCTTTGAAGAAAAAAAGGCAGGTAATACCTCCACAATGGCCTTTGCCTTTGGTCTGATCATGGTCTTCCTGATCCTGGCAGCCCAGTATGAGAAATGGTCCCTGCCGGTGGGGGTGGTGCTGTCGGTCCCCTTTGCCCTCTGTGGTGCATTGCTGTTCACCTGGGTACGTGGCCTGGAAAATGATGTCTATTTTCAGGTCGGCCTGGTGACTCTGGTGGGGCTGTCTGCCAAAAACGCCATCCTGATCATAGAATTTGCGGCTGATAACCTGAAAAAGGGGATGGAGCCGGCTGAGGCGGCCATTGAAGCAGCCCGGCTGCGTCTGCGCCCGATTGTGATGACCTCCCTGGCCTTTATCCTGGGCTGCGTGCCGATGGCAACCGCATCCGGTGCCGGTGCCAACAGCCTGCGGGCCATCGGTACCGGTGTGATCGGCGGTATGCTGGCCTCTACCCTGGTGGCCTCCTTCTTTGTGCCGCTTTTCTTTGTGCTGCTTGAGTCAGCCAGCGGTATCTTCAGCCGTAAAAAGGGTGTCAAGGCCCTGCAGGAAGGGGGCAACGACCATGCGTAACTTCGTGTTTGTCACAGTGCTGCTGCTGATGTGTGGCTGCAGTGTGGGGCCTGATTATGTCCGCCCTGACGTAAAGGCGCCTGACCAATGGAATGTGGAGTACAAGGCTGCCGCAGATCTGGCCAATACCCAGTGGTGGAAGCTGTTTGGCGACAAGGTTCTGGATGATCTGATTGAGACTGCAGTGCGGGGCAACCTGGATCTGAAGAGTGCCACGGCAAAGGTGGATCAGTATCTGGGGGTGCTGGATACCACCCGTTCCCAGTACTTCCCCCAGATATCAGCAGGTTTCAATCCTGGGGCTACCCATAGCGGCAGCAGTACCACCCAGAGCTACCAGGCCACCGTTAATGCCACCTGGGAGCTTGATCTGTGGGGTAAGATCAGGCGCTCCAGCGAGGCGGCCCAGGCCCAGATTGTGGGTAGCGAAGCAGGTCGTCGCGCCGTGATCATGAGCGTGGTATCCAATGTAGCCAGCGGCTACATCACCCTGCGGGGGATGGACCGCCAGCTGGAAATTGCCCGTGATACGGAAAAGGCCTATACCGAGAGTCTGAAACTATTTCAGTTGCGCTTTAAGCATGGCGCCATTTCCGGGCTTGAACTTGCCCAGGCTGAATCCAACTATGAGTCTGCCCGCCAGGCCATACCCAGCTATGAATCATTGGTGCGCCAGCAGGAGAACCTGATCTCGCTGCTGTTGGGGCGTGCGCCAGGCCCGATTCCACGGGGCAAGACCATTGATGAGTTGGTCCCACCCGGTATACCGGCAGGCTTGCCATCAGAATTGCTGGAACGACGTCCTGATATCATTCAGGCAGAACAGAACCTGATTGCTGCCAATGCCGAGATCGGCGTTGCCAAGGCTGCCTATTTTCCCAAGATCTCGCTGACTGGTGCCCTGGGGGTGTCCAGTGGCGATATCAGCAAGCTGTTTGTGCCAGGGGCCGGCATCTGGTCAGCCGGTGCCCAGCTGGCCCAGCCGCTCTTTAATTTTGGCCAGACCGCCGGACAGGTTAAACAGGCCGAGTCTCAGCAACAGCAGGCCATGTATCAGTATCAGCAGACGATTTTGACCGCCTTCCGTGAAGTAGAGGATGCCCTGATCAAGACCACCAAAGGCAGGGAGCAGTTTGAGGCCCAGCAGCGGCAGGTCGCCTCGCTTGGTGATTATGATCGTCTGGCACGGCTGCAGTTTGAGGCAGGTACCTCCAGCTATCTGCAGGTGCTGGATGCTGATCGGTCGCTGTTTACCGGCAAGCTGGACAAGACCAAGACCCACTATGACCTGCTGGTGTCGCTGATCTCCGTCTATAAGGCCATGGGTGGCGGCTGGGTGAACGAGGCGGATAAACTGCAGGAGCCGCAGAAGAAATAATCCTTGGAAAAACAGTTGCACGCAACGGCGCAACGACACAACGTTTAAAAACAAAGACTTATGGAAATTAGACCAATCACCCAAAAGGTGAAGCCATTTTTTAAATAAGGTTTTGATTTTCTTTGCGTTCGTAGCGGCGTTGCGTGAGTAAATGTCGTTTTCAGGATAATCAGATCCTCAGTAGGTCCAGCTGAAAGGTGTCCTTGAGTATCTGCAGCATCAGATTGACCGATTTTAGCGCTGTGCGAAGCTGGTCCTGTTCCCGGTTACTGAGTAGGGTTGGATCGCAATAATTGTCCGGTGTCTTCCCTGCTGCAATGGCATCAAGTTGAACCATCAGCCGCAGCCGTACCAGCAGGCTGAATGCCTCTTCAATACTGTTCAGGTCATCTTCCGAAATCTGGCTGTCCTGCCGTAACCAGCCCAGCTTGTCCCAGGTCGTGCCTCCCATGGTGCGGTGCAGCAGGGCCAGGAGGCTCACTCCCTGGGTCAGTGCAAAAATTCCCGCTTTTTTTAGATCAAAACTGCCTTTGTGTTCGCCTTTCTGCTCCAGCTTAAACCTTCCAAACAGCCCCAGCGGCGGGCTGAACTGTATGATGTTATGGGCCATGTAGGAAAAGAACAGGGAATGATTATGGCTGGTGGCAATGATATGCTCCCGCAGTTTCTTTTCCAGCGACAGATTGCCGTGGATAACCCGCAGATCCTGAAACATGCCGAACTTGACCATGTTTTTCTGCGTTGGGGTGCCGATCCAGCGGGCGATAATTCTCTGCCAGGTGGAGATACTGTGGCACCATTGTCGATTGCTGGCCATGATACCGCCCGGACAGCGGGGCACGCCGATAAACTCCAGGCGGTCAACCACACGAGCCGCAAACTGTTTGATCTGTTTCAGTTCATCAGGCGTTACAGAATCGTTGTAGACAATGGCATTGTCCTGGTCAGTCCGCAGGGTCTGTTCTTCGCGCCCTTCACTTCCCATGACCAGAAAGGCCGCTGATCGTGGCAGCCGGACACCTTCAAGACGCTCCAGCAAGGTGATGACTTGGAGGGTCATCAGGTCGTTAAAATGAGATATCAGTGAAATCAGGCTCTGGGTGTCGGCACCGGCCTTGACCACAAACTGCAGCAGCTCAATGATCCGTGCGCCGGTTCCTTGTAACTGCTCAAAACTGTCTGCTGCTTCAATCTCCTGAGACAGGTAGAGGGGACAACGGCTTTGAATCCTTAACAGATCACTGTTGGTAATGACACCCGCCAGGCTGCCATCATCATTGACCACCACCAGACGGTGGATGTTATAGCGGGCCATTTTGAAGATGGCCTTAAAGAGATAGTCGTGGCGTCTGATGGTAATCAGGTCGGTTTGCATCAGGTCCTGTACCGTACGTGATGGCAGTGCATGGTAGTCAGTGGCAACACAATTGCGCAGATCCCGCAGAGAAACAATTCCCACCGGCTTTTCGTCTTCAACCACCACAATGCCTGATATGTTGTGCTGCTGCATCAGGCTGGCCATTTCAATCAGTCCGGTCTGTGGCGGGCAGGTGATTGGCGCTCGGGTACAGAGCAGATCCACCTCAATAAAATAGAACGTATCCTGATTGATCAGATTGTCAGCCATAGAGATCTCCTGCTGCATAAACACCGGTTTGTAGTGTGGTGTTACGTTTTGTGCATGTTCCTGAAACATGAGTGTAACGGCTGTTTACCACAATATTTAAACGGCATTATATTTTTTTTGAATACGATCACGTAAAACAGGAGGGTAGCTTGTTTTTGTATGGTTGTGTATTTTTTTAAGTATTAGATATTACTGTTATAAATTGTGTTATATTTTTTTTCTAAAAATACTGTTGACAATTATAGAACATAATATTAAATGACTGCAAAACTATGCTGTCGGTTAAAGTTAAAACAAAATTTTATTTGAGTGATTTGGAGATGGCATGGACAGGGACAAGGGATCATATTCAGTACAGGTGGTGATTAAGGCAATAGACCTGCTTGAAGCCCTTGCATCTGATGATCGGGCCACAACAGTGCCTCAGTTGGCCAAGGTGCTTAAGATGCATCGCAAGAAGGTGATCTCCCTGTTGGATACCCTGGAGGACAAGGGGCTGGTAGTGCGGGATGAGCAGTTGGGCACCTACAGCCTGGGGCTGCACTCCTACAGTATGGCCCAGCGTATCCTGAAAAATGCCAACCTGATCAGGATTGTGCATCCGGTGATGGAATCACTGGCTCGCAAGCATGAAGCAGCAGTTGGATTCACCGTACTTGATCGTGATGAAGTGTTCTTTCTGGATGTGGTTGATTCTTTTCAACAGGTCAAGTCTGCTGAGATGGTGGGGCGGCGCTTCCCGTTTTTTACCAATGCAGCCGGCAAGGTGATCAAGTCGCTCAGCTCACTTGATCTGCTGGAGCGGATTAACGGTCGGCGCAGGAAGAACCCGTCGGTACCCAACCCGGAGCTGTTACAGCAGGAACTTGATGAAATTCGCAAAAGAGGCGTTGCCATTGATGTTGGTGGATTTGGCGAAGGTGTCTGCGCCGTTGCAGTAGCTATTCGTGATTACGGCGGTAAGGTGGTTGGTGCGTTGACCATGCTGGTGCCTGCCATCCGGATGGTACATGAACGACTTGAGCAGGAGGTCGTCCCATCAATGCTGGAGGGGGCCGAACTGCTTTCCATGAAATTCGGGTATGTCAAGATGCCCGCCTGATGGTGCAATAATAAACTGGATTCGAAAGGGGGAATGCTGAAAACGGTGGTTTGGTAAGTGGTCTGTTCATCTAAGATCTTTTAGAGAAAGGAGTAACAATTCATGGCGGAACAAACGTACAACTGGTCAGCGATAGCTAAAAATCCCAAGTTTATCGAACTGCACCACAAGAAAACAGCCTTCCTTTTCGGCTGGTGGGTCTTCTCATCCATCTACTACTTCCTGCTTCCTATCGGAGCGGCCTATGCACCGGGTCTGTTCAAGATCCAGATCCTGGGCAGGATCAATTTTGGTTACCTGTTCGCTTTGTCGCAATTTTTTGTATCCTGGGGCCTGGCAATGTACTATGCCCATGTTGCCAACAAAGACTTTGACCGTTTGACCAAAGAACTGGTCAACGAACTACATTAGGAGGTGAATCCATGAAGAGACTGTTAGTTGCTATCGGTTGCGTACTCTCCCTGAGCTTCGCCGCCTACGCCGAGCCTGCCAAGGCTCCCGCTGCCCCTGATGCCAAGCCTGCTGTTGCCGCTCCGGCTGCAACCCCTGCTGCTGCTCCGGCAGCTACTGTTGCACCCGCTGCTGATGCAGCCAAGGTTGCTGCTCCTGCTCCGGCCAAGCCGGCAGTAGACAAAAAGGCCGGTCTGAAGGCCAACCCTGTTGTTACCATTCCGATCTTCCTGATCATTATCGGTGCAACCATGGCGGTTGTTGTCTGGTCAGCCAAGCAGACCAAGTCCGCTGCTGACTTCTACACTGCCGGTGGTGGTATCACCGGTACCCAGAACGGTTGGGCCATTGCCGGTGACTATATGTCGGCTGCCTCGTTCCTGGGTATTTCCGGCATGATCTCCCTGTACGGGTATGACGGCTTCATGTACTCGGTTGGCTGGCTGGTTGCGTACATCACCGTGCTGCTGATCGTTGCTGAGCCTTGCCGTAACGCTGGTAAGTATACCCTGGGGGATATCCTTTCCTTCCGTACCTCACCCAAGCCGGTTCGTGCTGTTGCTGCTATCTCCACGGTTGCTGTTTCCACCTTCTATCTGACTGCTCAGATGGTTGGTGCCGGTAAACTGATGCAGCTGTTGATTGGCGTACCGTACAAGACCGCTATCATCGGCGTTGGTATCCTGATGGTTGGCTACGTGGTGTTCGGTGGTATGACCGCCACCACCTGGGTTCAGATCATCAAGGCCGGCCTGCTGATGACCGGTGCAGCTATCCTGTCCATCATGGTTTCCATCAAATCAGGCTTTAACCCGTTCCAGTTCTTTAACGACATCGCCACCAGCCAGAACATTATTGACCATGTCAAGCTGCTGCCGATCTACCTGAAGGAAACAGCTGCAGGCACGGCTACGGCTGATGCCGGACAGCGGTTCCTTGAGCCTGGCCTGTTCCTGACCAACCCGCTTGACCAGATTTCTCTGGGTATGGCGCTGGTTCTGGGTACTGCAGGTATGCCTCACATCCTGATGCGTTTCTTCACCGTGCCGACTGCACAGGCTGCCCGTAAATCAGTTATCGTGGCCATGTTCATCATCGGTTCCTTCTACATCCTGACCACCCTGCTGGGCTTTGGTGCTGCTATCCACGTAACCCCGCAAGGTATCAAGTCTGTTGACGCAGGCGGTAACATGGCTGCCATGATGCTGGCAAAACAACTGGGTTCAGAATTCTCACCGTTTATTGGTGACCTGCTGTTGGCCTTCCTCTGTGCCGTTGCCTTCGCAACCATCCTGGCTGTTGTGTCCGGTCTGGTTCTGGCTGCATCTGCTGCTATTGCCCACGACATCTATGTTAACGTGATCAAAGACGGCCACGCTGACCAAAAAGAGCAGGTTTTTGCAGCCCGCGCCACTTCCTTCATCGTTGGTGCCTGCGGTATCGTGATCGGTATTGCTGCAGAGAAGCAGAACGTTGCCCACCTGGTGGCCCTGGCCTTTGCCGTTGCCTCCTCCGGTAACCTGCCGGTTGTGGTTATGTCCCTGTTCTGGAAGAAGTTCAACACCGCTGGCGTTATTGCCGGTCTGGTGGTTGGTACCATCGCTTCCATCGGTCTGGTTATGATTTCACCTAACATGACCTATCCTGAGGTTGTTGCCAAGAACGCCAAAATGGCCTACACCAAGCTTGAGAAAGAAATTGCAGATGGCAAGGTTAAGCCTGAGGCAATGGAAAAGACCCTCAAGACCATCGAAGCCAAGAAGGCTGAAGAAGCCAAGAACCTTGGTGGCACTTCAATGCTGGGCCTGTCCAAGCCGCTCTTCACTCTGAAGAACCCTGGTATCGTATCCATCCCGCTGGGCTTCATCGCTGCTATCCTGGCAACCTTGATGTTCCCCAGCAAGAAGGCAGAGGAAATGTGGGACGAAGTGTATGTTCGTCAGAACACCGGCCTGGGTATGGCAAAGGCTGTAGATCACTAAAACTGTGTAGTAACATACGTTATGCAATGCAATCAGGGAGGCTTCGGCCTCCCTTTTTTTTGTCAAAAATATCCTGAAAACGTGCCGTAATAGCCTGATTTCTCTCTTCGCGTCTCCGTATCTCCGTGTGAACTGTTTTTTGTGGGATTAAAGCCGGGGCTGTATCGTCTTGTGCTTTGTGAAGACGGAAGATGTTAATAAGATTACGGCTTTTTAAAACATGGGTATAAATAGTCATTTTTGCTAAAATAAAAAAATAATTTAAAATGTAAATTAATGCATAACTATTCCATATTGCTATATTTTATTTTTCAATTTGCGATTTCAATAAATTAATATTGACTATTTTAAAACGTCGTACTAATTATATAAAAACAAACGATGATTCTACTGTTTCATTTTGCTTCAACTGTTTTGAGATCGAATGTAATGCGCTGTTATTTTTATGTTATGTCGGATATTTCGATTTTCATACTACTACTTGGTTATATGAAAGGAGGAGTTCAGAAGTACCTTGATATTTTGTAGTTTCCAATTCCCACACTTTTGGAAAGGAGTAACACATCATGGCGGAACAAACGTACAACTGGTCAGCGATAGCTAAAAATCCCAAGTTTATCGAACTGCACCACAAGAAAACAGCCTTCCTTTTTGGTTGGTGGATTTTTTCATCCATCTACTACTTCCTGCTTCCTATCGGAGCAGCCTATGCACCGGGTCTGTTCAAGATTCAGATCCTGGGCCGGATTAACTTTGGTTACATCTTTGCGCTGTCGCAATTTTTTGTGTCCTGGGGACTGGCAATGTATTATGCCCATGTTGCCAACAAGGACTTTGACCGTCTGACCAGAGAACTGGTCAACGAACTTCATTAGGAGGTGAATCCATGAAGAGATTGTTAGTTGCTATCGGTTGTGTACTCTCCCTGAGCTTCGCCGCCTATGCCGAGCCTGTCAAAGCCCCGGCTGCCCCTGAAGCCAAGCCTGCTGTTGCCGCTCCGGCTGCAGCCCCTGCTGCTGCTCCGGCAGCGACTGTTGCGCCCGCTGCTGATGCAGCCAAGGTTGCTGCCCCTGCTCCGGCCAAGCCAGCCGCTGATGCAAAGGCAACCCTGAAGGCCAACCCCAAGGTCACCATTCCAATCTTCCTGGCTATTATCGGCGCAACCATGGCGGTTGTTGTCTGGTCAGCCAAGCAGACCAAGTCAGCCTCTGACTTCTACACTGCCGGTGGTGGTATCACCGGTACCCAGAACGGTTGGGCCATTGCCGGTGACTATATGTCGGCTGCTTCCTTCCTGGGTATTTCCGGTATGATCTCCCTGTACGGGTATGACGGCTTCATGTACTCGGTTGGCTGGCTGGTTGCGTACATCACCGTGCTGCTGATCGTTGCCGAGCCTTGCCGTAACGCTGGTAAGTACACCCTGGGGGATATTCTTTCCTTCCGTACTTCACCAAAGCCGGTTCGTGCCGTTGCCGCCATCTCCACCGTATCCGTCTCCACCTTCTATCTGACTGCTCAGATGGTTGGTGCCGGTAAACTGATGCAGCTGTTGCTGGGCGTACCGTACAAGACCGCTATTATCGGCGTTGGTATCCTGATGGTTGGCTACGTGGTGTTCGGTGGTATGACCGCCACCACCTGGGTTCAGATCATCAAGGCCGGCCTGCTGATGACCGGTGCCTTCCTGTTGTCTGTGCTGGTTGCTATTAAGTCGGGCTTCAGCCCGTTCCAGTTCTTTAATGACATCGCCACCAACCAGAACATTATTGACCACGTTAAACTGCTGCCGATCTACCTGAAGGAAACAGCTGCAGGCACGGCCACAGCTGATGCCGGACAGCGGTTCCTTGAGCCGGGTCTGTTCCTGACCAACCCGCTTGACCAGATCTCCCTGGGTATGGCGCTGGTTCTGGGGACTGCCGGTATGCCCCACATCCTGATGCGTTTCTTCACCGTGCCTACTGCACAGGAAGCACGTAAATCAGTTATCGTGGCCATGTTCATTATCGGTTCCTTCTACATCCTGACCACCCTGCTGGGCTTTGGTGCTGCTATCCATCTCTCCCCGCAAGGTATCAAGTCTGTTGACGCAGGCGGCAACATGGCTGCCATGATGCTGGCAAAACAGATGGGCGGCGAGTTCTCCCCATTCCTGGGTGACCTGCTGTTGGCCTTCCTCTGCGCCGTTGCCTTCGCAACCATCCTGGCTGTTGTGTCCGGTCTGGTTCTGGCTGCATCTGCTGCTATTGCCCACGACATCTATGTTAACGTGATCAAAGACGGCCACGCTGACCAAAAAGAGCAGGTTTTTGCTGCCCGCGCCACTTCCTTTGTGGTTGGTGCAATGGGTATCGTGATCGGTATTGCTGCAGAAAAGCAGAACGTTGCCCACCTGGTGGCCCTGGCCTTTGCCGTTGCCTCCTCCGGTAACCTGCCGGTTGTAGTTATGTCCCTGTTCTGGAAGAAGTTCAACACCGCTGGCGTTGTTGCTGGTCTGGTGGTCGGTACCCTCGCATCGGTTGGTCTGGTTATGATTTCACCCAACATGACCTATCCTGATGTGGTTGCCAACAATGCCCAGAAGGCTTACGTCAAACTTGAGAAAGAAATTGCAGATGGCAAGGTTAAGCCTGAGGCAATGGAGAAGACCCTCAAGACCATCGAAGCCAAGAAGGCTGAAGAAGTTAAGAACCGTGGTGGCAAGTCCATGCTGGGCCTGTCCAAGCCGCTCTTCACTCTGAAGAACCCTGGTATCCTCTCCATTCCGCTGGGCTTCATCGCTGCCATCCTGGCAACCTTGATGTTCCCTTGCAAGAAGGCTGAGGAGATGTGGGACGAGATCTATGTCCGCCAGAACACCGGCATCGGCATGGCCAAGGCTATCGACCATTAAGTCAAACTTTTCAATTGATAGAACTATGCTATAGAGTAGGGGAGGCTTCGGCCTCCCCATTTTTTTGATCAGAGGCTCCTGTGAAAAATACTCAGCATGACGATATGACCACTCTGCTGGATGAACTACCAGCAATCACACCGTTAACGCGCTACTGTACTGTTGCAGAGATCAGCGAAACACTGCAGCAGATTAAAACTGATCTGGCAGCGGTACGGCGCAAATTTGAGGTGTGGGATGCGCAGTCCGCCCTGCAACAGGGGCTGATTGCAACCGCCGATGCACCTACGCTGAAAAAACTGCATGAAGAGCTGAACCGGATTGAGCTGGAGCGTTTCAGTACCGCAACATCGGTTACCAACCTCCATCGCTCCTGTACCCATTACCGGGATTTGCTGGCTGAGCGGGCACTGCAGATTGTCACTGAAGAGATGGCAACTGCGGGGCATGGCACACCGCCGGTATCCTACGCCCTGATCAGCATGGGTAGTGATGGCCGGGAAGAGCAGACCCTGATTACGGATCAGGATTATCTGATCGTCTACGATGATGGGGGAGAAGAGGCCGCTGATGCCTGGTTTGTGGAGTTTGGTAACCGGCTGGTTGATTGCCTGGAAGCCGCCGGATTCAAGCGTTGCACCGGCGACATCATGACCAGTAATCCCACCTGGCGCGGTTCATACAAACAGTGGCGCAAACGGCTGTTTGCCATTGTCCGTTATGAAGTGGAAGATTTTGCAAAAAACATGATGGATCTGATCGTTCTTTCTGATGCCCGTTTTGTTGGGGGTGATCGTGAGCTGGGAGAACGGCTGATCGAACTGATCCGTGATATGGAGAAGGAGCACTTCCAGGTGCTCTGGAGCATGGCCCGTGCTGCTACGGAAATGAAGCTTGCCCTGGGGTTTATGCGCAAACTCTGGACAGAACCAAGTGGGGAGCACCGGGGCGAGTTGAATGTCAAGCTGCTGGCTTGGGCGCCCTTGGTCATGAACGTCCGTATCCTGGCCATCAGCCAGGGGATGGCCGCCACCAACACGGTTCAGCGGATCAACTATCTGGAACAGGAAGGAAGTCTTTCAGTCGAGATGGCCAGCGGTCTACGGGAGGCCTACGACATCCTGACCCACCATCGAATACTGCTGCAGATCAAGCAGATCAAAGGTATTCAGAAAGACTCCCACTATCTTGACCCGCTCATGCTGGACAATGATGAACGGGAGCAACTTCGCCAGGCGGTGGTCAGGGTTGAAGAGCTACAGAAGATGATTCACACCAACTTTAACATTGTCTAAAGCCTTGACAGGCGCAGGTCGCTTCGTCTATAAAACCACCTCTTATGCGCGCTTAGCTCAGCGGGAGAGCACTGCCTTCACACGGCAGGGGTCACTGGTTCAATCCCAGTAGCGCGCACCAATAAAAACTCGAAGGGCCGGATTCTTGTCCGGCCCTTTTTGCGTGGATAGTCTAGCGGTCTTTTCGTGGCACCACCACAATCCCTGATTCGGTGATGGTATAGCCGTTTTTGATGTCATCCTCATGATTGTAGCCAATTTCGCTTCCATCCGGGATGACCACCCCTTTGTCAATGATCGCCTTTTTAATCTTTACGTGTCGCCCAACCGTAACCCCTTCAAACAGGATGGAGTCTTCCACCAGGCTGTAGCTGTTGATCTTGCACATCGGTCCCAGGATGGAGCGGCGTACCGTGCTGCCGCTGGTGATACAGCCGCCGGTAACATATGAGTCAAGGTTGACACCACGTCGCCCTTCATCATCAAAAACCGTCTTGGCCGGTGGCAGGTTGCCCTGGTTGGTCAGGATCGGCCATTTGTAGTTGTAAAGGTTCAGCTGGGGGCTGATGTTGATCAGGTCCATGTTGGCTTCATAGTAGGAATCAAGCGTCCCCACATCCTTCCAGTAGCCCCGTTCTTCAGATTTCATTCCCGGTACCAGGTTGTCATTAAAATTGTAGGCGTAGATCCGGTCGCCTTTTTCCAGCATCATCGGGATGACGTGCTTGCCAAAGTCAAGGTCCTCATACAGCTTTTTGCCTTCCAGCAGGACCTCAATCAGTTTACGGGTGGGGAAGATGTAGTTACCCATGGAGGCGAAGCAGGTTTCACGGCCCGGTATGGTTTCCGGCTCCTTCGGCTTTTCAGTAAAGGCGGTGACCCGGTTGTCGTCATCAACGGAGAAGACGCCAAACCGGCTGGCTTCTTCCTTGGGTACCTCCAGCGAGGCGATGGTCAGGTCAGCGCGGTTCATGCGGTGAAACTGGATCATCTGGCTGATATCCATCTTGTAGATATGATCGCCGCCAAAGACCGCCACATAGTCGGCATCGGCTGTTTCCACAAAGCGCAGGTACTGCAGGATGGCGTCTGCGGTGCCCTTGAACCACTGTTCGCTGTCGCTGCTGGTCTCCGGCGAGATGGCTACGCAGAACTCTCCCAGGCCGGTCCATTTGCCCCATGATTCACGAATATGCTTGTTAAGAGAATAGGCGCGGTATTGGGTCAGAATATAAATCCGTCTGATGCCGGAGTTGAAGAGGTTGCTTAAGACAAAGTCAATGATCTTGTATTTGCCGCCAAAGGTAACGCTGGGCTTGGCGCGACGCAGGGTCAGGGGGCTTAGCCGCTCTCCTTTGCCACCTGCCAGCACCATGGCAATGGTATTTCTGCCAAGATTTAATCCATCGAACATAGGAAGCTCCTTCTTGCAGTCTCTGATTGATCTTAGCTTATCCTTTAGCGGTAAGCTGTCAAGCATGCAAGTCGGATTTTATCTGTAGGAATAGAAAAATTTTGTAAAAGATCAGGACAGGGGATTCCTGTCCTGATCTGAGTGGTTGCAGGTCAATCTTTGGGTGCTGGATGCAAAAGTGCCTTAATCCGTACTTTAGTCTTGATATGTGACAGCATCAGCTCTGCCTGAAGGTTTGCCTGTTGTTTTACCAGGGTACTTACAACAGACTCCTCAAACGGTTCCCGATCAACTGCCAGTCGAAGGGACTGGCAGTTTTCATCAAGTTTTTTCATCAGCTCTGCGACATAGTCATGCTCTTTTTGCAGGAGCTGATCCAGCTGTGCCTGTTGCGCTGCGTTTAGTGGCATCTTTGGCCCTATCCAATGGTGACCCGGTGGAGGCATTGGTGGAGGCTGCCGACAATCCGGTGGTGGTGGCGGTGGGAAACAGTCCATAGGGGGCATAGGCAGTTCGTGGGCGGCTGCGTTTACCGCAAGTCCCCCCACGATCACGAGTGATATGATGAATTTCTTGCCCATACGACTACTCCTTTCATCGGTAACGGGTCTTGTTGAAAGCAATAGTAGCGTTTGGAGGCGTAAATATGGGTAAAGAGATGCGAAGATACGGTAAGTCTTTTTTTGTCTGTCATACCTTGAGAAGCTGTCGAAAGGGGAGGTCAACAGCTTCTCAAGGCATTAGTCTTTTCCACTTATGAAATCACATTTATTGATTGTGTGCTGCTGCTTGAGCTGTTCTTTAACAGCTTGAGCAGCGTTGAAAGACTGTTCTGATCGCTATTCTGGAGGAGTGAAGCAAGCGTCTCCTGCAGTGTGCTACTGCTTTCATCAGAACTGCTGCTGCCGGATTGGGCCTGTTGGGGTGGTGGCGGTGGAGGTGGTCCCATGCTTTTCATCATGCTGTCCATCTCATCGCTATTCAGCGAACCATCGCTGTCACTGTCATATTGAGTGATCAGAGTAGAGGCATCTTGAGACTGGCCGGTCATCTCAGCCATCTTGTCCAGCATGGTCTGCAGTTCATCAGAAGAAAGAGCGCCGCTGCTGTCACTGTCAAGCTCGTTGAACATCTCTTCCGGCTTGGGTGGTGGTGGCGGTGGTGGGCCTTGTTTGCCGTTTACAGCAGAAGTGCTGCTGATGGTACTGTCTTCACTGTCGTCGGAAGACGATGAACTTTGCAACTGCTGCAGCATGGAGATCAGGCTGGAAACCAGATCCTGTCCGGAGTTGGAAAGATACGATGCCAATGAACTGGTATCAAGTCCGCTGGATTGGCTGCCGGATTGCTCTTCATTGTTCAACATGGCATCCCGCTCATGCTTGGGCTTGATGCTTTCCATCAGGCTGTCCATCTCGTCGCTGTTCAGTGATCCATCACTGTCACTGTCGTATTGGGATAACAGTGATGATGCATCCAGGGTTTTGCCGCTGTCCTGCGAGATTTTGTCAGTCAGTGGAGTCAGCTCTGTCTGCGAGATACTGCTGTTGCCGTCGCTGTCTACCTTGTTGAACAGATCCTGTTTTCTCTTCTGCTGATCAATGCCAAACAGACTACTCATACTGCTGCTGATGCTGCTGATACTACTCATGGCGGGCCTCCTTAAAGTGTGATGTGCAAAGGGTTGTTACTTTCTCTATCGGATATAAACGGCAGGATATTCGTTAAGTGTGGCGCTGTTTGGGTAAAGCTTTGTAAGCAGGGCTCTGCCTACAAATCTTTACAGACTAAGTTGTGCGAGAGCCGTATACTGCCCCCAATAGGCAAATCGTGTGGAGGATGGAGCAGATGCAGAACAGCCGGATTTTGGTGATTGATGATGATCATGGCCTCTGTGCCTTGTTAAATGAGTATCTGAGTGCAGAGGGGTTCTGCATTGAGGCGGTTCACGACGGTGCCAAGGGGGCAGCCCTGGCCTGTGCCGAGAGCTATGATCTGGTGGTGCTGGATGTGATGCTGCCTGGCCTGAACGGGTTTGAAGTGCTGCGTAAAATCAGGGGCGGATCAGCGGTGCCGGTGGTGATGCTGACCGCACGGGGGGAAGAGGTTGACCGGATTGTAGGGCTTGAGCTGGGGGCGGATGACTATCTGCCCAAGCCGTTTAATCCACGGGAGCTGGTGGCCCGTATCCGGGCCATTCAGAGGCGGTCAGCCACGCAACAGAAGAGTGATGCTGTGCCGGAAGCGGTGCTGACCGTGGGGGATCTGACGTTGGACCCGGGCCGACGGGCCGTGTTGCAGGCTGGTCAGGAATTGCCGCTTACGTCGGTAGAGTTCGCGGTGCTGGAGGTTTTGATGACCCAGGCCGGGCGGGTAGTCAGCCGGGAAGATCTCTGCAATCAGGCCCTGGGGCGACAGCTGAACTCCTATGACCGCAGCATTGATGTCCATATCAGCAGCCTGCGTCGTAAGTTGGGGGCGGCAAAAGATGGCGGTGAACGACTCAAAAGCGTGCGTGGGGTTGGCTATATCTACCTGCGTCCTGCGCTTGAGGACGGGGCCTGATGCGATCACTTTTTGTCAAACTGTTCTTCTGGTTCTGGCTGACCGTAGCATTGTCTGGTGGCGTCTTTTTTCTGATCGCGATCAAGACCAGGCCGGAACTACCGCCATTTCCCCAGGAATACCGTCTTTCAGGTCAACAGGTGATGCCACCCCCTATGGGTGATCCGACTCTGCCGGAAACGCAACAACCTCCACCTTTTCCTTTTGAAAAAGGGCGCCATAGGCCTCCTCCACGCGGTTTTTTCAGTTTTCCACTGGTTGTCCAGCTGGCCATCTACTTTGTCGTGGGTGGGGCTGCTTGCTACCTGTTGGCCTGGCGACTGACCGCACCGATCCGGCGTCTGCGCAGGGCAGCCCAACAGCTGGCGCAGGGCGATCTGTCTGCGCGGGTTGGTTTTGGCACAGATGCCAAAGGTGATGAGATATCTGATCTGGGACGGGATTTTGACCGGATGGCTGAACAGCTTGAAGCTCTGATGACGGCACAGAAACAGCTGGTGCGGGATATTTCCCATGAATTGAGATCGCCCCTGGCCCGGCTGAATGTGGCACTTGGCCTGGCACGTCGAGAGGCCCCGGCATCAGCTGAGCCCGCCTTTGACCGGATCGAACAGGAATCAGATCGCCTGAATCAGATGATCAGTGAGCTGCTGACGCTGACGCTGCTGGAAAGCGGCGGTAAGGCCTTGGAAAAGGAGCAGGTTGATCTTGCCGCCTTGACCGCAGAGGTGGTGCATGACGCAGATTTTGAGGCGGCAGGCAGTGGTCGTGCTGTGCAGTTGCTTACGGCGGCGGTGCCGTTATTGTCTGGGAATTATGAACTGTTGCGAAGAGCAGTAGAAAATGTAGTCCGCAATGCCGTTCATTATACCGCACCCGGTACCGCTGTGGAGGTACGTCTGGAGCTGGATGGTACGGATCAGATTTGCCTGCAGGTGCGGGATCATGGGCCGGGTGTGCCTGAAGAAGCTCTTGCAGCTATTTTTAAACCATTTTTCAGAGTAGCTGAGGCACGGGATCGTCAAAGTGGCGGAACCGGTATCGGGCTGGCCATCACTGCCGGGACCATCAAACACCATGGCGGCAGCGTGACAGCTCGCAATCTGCCGGAAGGAGGACTTGAGGTACTGATCAGATTACCGTTGTCAGCGTCATGATGATCGATTAAGCCCTTATAGGTTTCTACATTTTCTGCGCTGTCCCCCTCCAGATTTTGATAATCTTTTTCGTCTTATCTAGGGTGATCTACCCATTTGCATGTCTTGTCATAGGTGCTAGTATTAAGCCCCATACAATGCTAATTGCCATCTGTTGGTAATCTGCTACCAAGGGCGATGTGGCCCCACGCTGTTTTGTCTGGCTTGTTGCAGGAGGGTATGATGCTGAATGATGTCAAGATCCTTGCTGTTGATGATGATAATTTCAACCTCCAGATTATCCAGGCTATGCTGGAAGGCGTCACTACCAGCATCTACACTGCCAGCAATGGTCAGGAAGCCCTTGATCTGCTGGAATCCACCCCAGGTATAGATATTGTGCTGCTTGACCTGCAGATGCCGGTTATGGATGGCTTTGAGGCATTGCAGCGGATCAAGCTTAACTTCACCCTGATGAATATTCCGGTGATTGTGGTGACCGCCGATCAGCAGGAGGTTACCAGGGTTCTGGGGCTTGGCGCCAACGACTTTCTTGCCAAACCGTTTAACCCGGATGAGCTGCGGTTGCGGGTTCAGAACCATGTGCGCAGTAAAAAATATCACGATATCATCAGTAATATGAATGCCATGCTTGAGGAGGAGGTCTCCAAAAAAACGGCTGATTTACGTGATGCCCTGGCTCTTTCCCAGGAAGCGGAATATGAGATCTGTCTGCGTCTGGGCCGTGCCTCTGAATTCAGGGATATGGAAACCGGCATGCACACGCGCAGAATCAGCGAGATGTCAAAGGCCCTGGCCTTGCTGGCAGGTTTGCCCGAAGATCAGGCGGAACTGCTGCGCTTTGCATCTCCCCTGCATGACGTGGGCAAGATCGGCATACCGGACCGGATACTGCTGAAACCGGGTAAACTGGATGAAACCGAAATGCAGATCATGAAGCTGCATACCACCATCGGAGGGCGGATACTGTCGGAAGGGGAGCGTTTTCACTCCCTTGAAGCTGGCTGCACGGTGGCGTTGCAGCACCATGAAAAGTGGGATGGCAGCGGCTATCCGGTAGGGCTGAAGGGGGAGGAAATCCATATCTTTGCCCGGATTGTGATGATAACCGATGTCTTTGATGCACTGGCATCAGATCGTCCCTACAAGAAAGCATTCCCGATTGAAAAAATACTTACCATCATGGAAGAGGGCCGGGGGAGCTTTTTTGATCCTCACCTGCTGCAGCTTTTCCTGGATAACCTGCAACAGTTTGTCGCTGTTCGCGACCGCCTTAAGGACCAGCAGGAGGAAGCGGATCCGCTTCTTGAACTGCTGAATGTAACGTGATTGAGGAGACTCCCATGACGAGACAATCTTGTGCTGTTTCATTTCTGCTGTTTTTGTTGCTGTTTGCCCTGGCCTGCCCGGTAGTTGCAGCGCCAGCTGGCAACAATCTGCTGATCTACTGCGGCATCACCATGGTACGTCCCATGACTGACATCGCCCGTCAGTTTGAAAAGCAGGAAAAGATCAGCATAGCCATTGCCCAGGGTGGGTCTGAAGATCTGTACCAAAGTGCTAAAAAGAGTCAGAAGGGAGATCTGTACCTGCCGGGCGAGCCGGTATTCAGGATTAAGCACCAGCCAGAAGGGCTGCTGGGTGACTACAAGGTGCTCGGGATGAACCAGATGGCATTGATGGTTAAAAAGGGTAACCCCAAAAAAGTAAAGCCGGACCTGAAGGAACTGCTGCGCAAGGATCTGGCGGTGGTGTTGGGCAGTAGCGAGAGCGGTAGCGTTGGCGTAGAAGCTCACCGGATTCTGACACAGGCAGGTCTGTACCCCAAGGTGGCGGCAAAAGTCGTGCAGATGCTGCCTGACTCCCGTTCCATCATGGCAGCCATGCGGCGTGGGGATGCGGATCTGACCATGAGCTGGCGTGCCACCGGCTACTTTCCTGACAACGCCCTCAGTGTTGATGTGCTTGATCTGCCACCCACGGTGGCCCCACCGCAGGAACTGCAACTGACGCTTTTGACCTTTTCAAAGAGTCAGGCCATGGCCCGCAAATTCATGGAGTATGCAGCAGGTCCCCAGGGGCAGGCAATTTTTCGCCGCTATGGCTTTGTCACCGTTTCAAAGGCCGGGCGCTGATCTGACATGAAATTCGCCCCCATGCAACCAGTTGCCATGATCAGCTCTGCCTCTCGGGCCAGCCGCCTGCTGCTGTTGCTGATGGGGCTGTTTCTGATCGGCTTTACTGCCCTAATAGCGGTCAACATCGTTATTGGCCGCTTGATGGATGAGCTGGAACATCGTGGTCGGAATGAGCAGGTCCGTCTGTTTGTCGGGGAAGTACTGGTTGACGACATCAAAGGGATGGAGCTTGACTTTAACCGGATGGTCGCTTCGGTCAGCACCTCTGAACAGGGGCGTTTGCGGGCTGGAATCAAAGAAAAAACCCTCAAGCTGGAGCATGATCTGTTGGTTCTTAAAGATGGTGGGCGGGTTGAGCGGACACTTGATCTGAATATCGAAGGGGTTGATAACCTGAATGAGCAGGTCACCTATACTCCCCGCCCTGATGATCCCCATAATATGCTTGAGCTGATCGAGATCGGTCCCCACCTGGACAAGGTGCGGGAAAAGGCTGACGAGCTGGCCCAGCTTCTGGCCAGACGTGAACAGGCACGAGAGTCGGCAAATGCGCTGCAGTTGATGAAAATTGAAGAAGAGCTGAATCTGTTTTACAAGCATGTTCCCTCGCTGTTTATCCGTCTGAACGAGAATGCCAACCGTCTTTATTATGAAAGCAATACCCGGATCAGCCTGCTGAAAGAGGAACTCTCCTCCCGGCGTGAGTTTTATAAGAACATTCAGGTGGGGCTGGGCAGCAGCATTGTCCTGCTGGTTATGGTCAGTGGTATTTTGTTGGCCCGGCAGCTGGCAACGGTCAACATTCAGTTGATGCAGTCCAGTGAAGAGATGCGGATTGCCAAGGAACAGGCAGAGGCCAGCAGTCGGGCTAAAAGTGAATTTCTGGCCAATATGAGTCATGAGATCCGTACACCGATGAACGGTATTCTGGGGATGACCGAGCTGCTGATGGATACGGAACTGAATGCACAGCAGTACGATTACCTTAAGTCAGTCAAGATATCAGCCGCGAATCTAATGGATATTATTAATGATATCCTTGATTTCTCAAAAATTGAGATGGGCAAGCTGGAAACAGAGACCGTTCCATTTATGTTGCGCAGTATGTTGGGGCAGACCCTGCGTACGTTAGCGGTGCGGGCAGGCCAGAAAGGGTTGGAACTGGTCTTTCAGGTAGACCCTGAGGTGCCGGACAGCCTGCTGGGGGATCCGGGGCGGTTGCGGCAGGTACTGCTGAATCTGGCCGGCAATGCGGTTAAATTTGCGGAACAGGGCGAGATCGAGCTGTTGGTGTCAAAACAACAGGAACTGCCGGATGGGGAGTTTTTGCTTCGTTTTGAGGTGAAAGATAACGGTATCGGCATCAGTCCTGAACACCTGCAGCGGATCTTTGCCCCCTTTGAACAGGCTGACCTCTCCACCACCAAGAAGTTCGGCGGTACCGGGCTGGGGCTGGCCATCTGCCGTCGCCTGGTGCAACTGATGGGTGGGGATATCGGTGTGGAGAGCACAGTGGGCCAGGGCAGCAGCTTCTGGTTCACCATCCGTTGCGGGGTACAGGAAAAGGTCCAGCACGAAGCTCAACAGGCTGATACGCTGCATGGTATTGTTGCGTTGGTGGTGGATGATGTAGCCATTAACCGCCATCTGCTGGAAGGATTTTTAAAACGTTGGGGGATGGAGGTCCTTACGGCATCAGGTGCAGAAGAAGCGCTGCAGGTGTTGGCTGCAGCCGTGTCAGATCATCCGGTACAGCTGGTGCTGTCTGATCTGCAGATGCCGGATACCGATGGGTGGGCGCTGGCAGAGCAGATCAGAAGTGATGCCCGCTATAATGACCTGAAACTGGTGCTGCTGCCGAGTGCCGGTAAACGGGGTGATGCCCAGCGTTGTCGCCAGTTGAAGGTCAACGGCTACCTGACCAAACCGGTCATCCACAGCGAGCTGTATGACGCCTTAAAGGCGATCATGCATGGCAAGGAACAACCGGGCAGTGGTCCGGTTACCCGGCATCAGGTGCGGGAAGCCCAGCGTCGTTGCACTGTTCTGCTGGTTGATGATGTGGAGATTAATCGTGAGCTGGCAAAGATCATGCTTGAGAAGCTGGGGCATCAGGTGGTGCTGGCTTCTGATGGACAAGAAGCCCTGGACAAGGTGCGTGGGGGCTGTTTCGATCTGGTCTTTATGGATATTCAGATGCCGGTTATGGATGGATTTGAGGCAACCAGTGAAATCCGTTCCTATGAACTTGCTCATCAGCGCCAACCGTTACCGATCGTGGCCATGACCGCCTATGCGTTGCAGGGGGATAAAGAACGCTGCCTCGCCTCAGGCATGGATGATTATATTGCCAAGCCGATTAAAGAAGAACATCTACAGACGGTTATAGAACGTTTAGTAGCAGGCCAGTCTGAACAGGTGCAGCAGGTGCCAGAAACATCAGTATCCCCTGTTGTCGAGACGGCGCTAGAGCAGATACAGCAGCCGGTCTTTGACCGTCAGGCCCTGCTGGTGCGCCTGGGGGGAAATGAGGCGTTGATCCAGAAGTTTGTTGGTATGTTCTTTGACAGTGCGAATGAACATCTGAGACTGCTGCAGGAGGCAGCAGAACAGCGAGACCCGGAGCAGATACGTGCCAAGGCCCATGCCATCAAAGGATCAGCCGGCAATGTGGGGGCCTGCGCTCTTTCGGCAGCAGCAGCAGGCCTTGAAAAGGCGGCTCGTGAAGGGCTGGCAGAAGAGTATTCGCAGTGGATGGATGAGCTTGAGAAACAGTTTGAACTGTTTCGTACAGAGTCAGGAGGTAGTCAATGAGGCGTTTCAGAGTGACTCTGTGGTCTTTTGTTGTCGTGGCAGTGCTTGTTCTTGTTCAAGGGGTACAGGCATCCCAGTCCAAACCCACACTGTTGATTTATTGCGGTACTACCATGCTGCGGCCGATGCAGGATATCGCGAGGATTTTTGAGCAGCGTGAAGGGGTAAAGGTCAGTTTTGTTCAGGGGGGCTCTGCTGATCTGTACAAGAGTGCGGCCAAGAGCCGTCTGGGGGATCTCTATCTGCCAGGTGAGGCCTCTTTCCGTCATGACAACCTGAAGGATGGTCTGTTGGGTGAATATCGGTTGGTGGGATACAACCGGCTGGCCCTGATGGTGCAGAAGGGTAATCCCAAAAAGGTTCAGCCGGATCCCCGCCAGCTGCTGCGTAAAGACTTGCAAATTCTGTTGAGTGGTAGTGACACCTGTAGCTCAGGTCTGGCTACCAAACGATTGTTTACTGAGATGGGAATTTACAACACCCTGTTGAAGAAGGCGGTTATGGTGCTGCCTGATTCCCGGGCTATTGCCACCTCCATGCGGCGGGGGGATGCTGATGCAGTTATTACCTGGCAGGGAACTATTCTGTTTACTGACAGCAATAAAAACTTTGAAATCATAGAGCTTCCCGGCAAATGGGGCTCACCTCAGGAGCTGTTGTTGACTCTCTTTACTTTTTCAAAACAGCCTGTTTTGGCCCACAGGTTTATGGACCTGGCAGCAGGTTCTGAAGGTCAGGCAATTTTTACTAAAAATGGTTTTGGGAAACAGCCTTAACCATGTCACACGAACCATTGCGCGAAGCTGAAGACGAACAGCACCCCCGTGCTGGCAGGACTGTACTGCTGCTTCTGGTGCTGTTTTGCGTTGGTATTGCCTCTACGGTGTTGATCAATGAGCTGTTCAGCCGGCTAGAACAACAGCTTGGCCGTAAGGGGAGTAATGAACGTTCCCGTCAATTTATTGCCGAGGATATATCCCGTACGGTTACAGCACTTGAGCTTGATTTTTTGCGTATGGCAACCTCCACGAATCTGCATCGGCAGCAGATGATTCAACTCACTATTGCAGAGCAGCTGAAGCGTATTCGACATGCTCTTGAAGTGCTGCAAAAGGGGGGGAGCTTCAAGCAACAGATCGGTCTGAATCTGGAGGGGGTTGATGAAATGTCCCGTCAGGTTGAGTATCAGGTGGACCCTGAAGATACTACCAACCTGCTTGCAGCTATTGAGCTTGAACCGCACCTTGAGCTGATTATGCAGAAGTCTGAATTGGCCCTCAAGAAGCTGGAAAACAGGGAGAAAGCACGTGATTCAGGTAATATCAGCAGCTTGAGTGCTGCAGAGCTGGAAACCAAGCTTTTTTTCAAAGAAACCGCGTCGCTCTTTGTGCGGCTGCATGAGAATACAAATCGTCTCTTCCATGAAAGTACTACCCGGATTGAACAGCTTGAGCAAGCTCATGCTGAACAGCGGTCCCGTTACCGTATCAGTCACGCTGTATTGGTGGGGATGGTGATCCTGACCGTGCTGGTCGTTGGCGGATTGCTGGGTAGGCAGATCAGTAATATCACCAGGCGCCTGCAACGGGCCAATTATGATCTACAGGTTTCCGGTCAGGCAGCCGAGGCTGCTCTCAATCTTTCCCGTAAAGCTGAATATGAAATCTGTCTGCGTCTGGGGCGGGCAGCCGAATTTCGTGATCTTGAAACCGGCCAGCATACCCGTCGAATCAGTGAAATGGCTTCAGCTCTGGCAGGGTTGGCTGGTTTTAACCAGGAAATGACTGAGCTGCTTCGTTTTGCTGCACCGTTGCATGATGTGGGCAAGGTCGCTATCCCTGATCATATCCTGTTGAAACCGGGCAAACTGGATGAACATGAGATGCAGACCATCAGACTGCATACGGTACTAGGGGAGAGGTTGCTGGCAGAGGCGGGCAATTTTCCTTCGCTTGAACTGGGGCGGGTGATTGCTGCACAACATCATGAAAAATGGGATGGAAGCGGGTATCCCAACGGTCTGCATGGTGACGAAATTGCTGTGGTTGCACGGATAGTTACTATTGTGGATATCTTTGATGCCCTTTTGTCAGAGCGCCCATATAAAAAACCGTTCAGTCTGGATATGGCGGTGGGGATTATGGAAGAAGGGCGTGGCTCCTTCTTTGATCCTTTTTTGTTACAGTTGTTTTTGGATAACCTGCAAAAGTTTGTGGCCATTAGAAACAATCTTCAGGACCAGGCTGATGAGATTGAGCTGTCGCGGCGTCTGTATGCATCATAGTTGTAGGGATTCCAATGACTGATAGATCAAAAACAATAACGAGAGATTTGATAATTGGTTTGCTGTTTGGCCTGATCGGATTTGGCCTGAACTGGCTCAAGTTGGAACTGTTTTTTAATGTTGATTTTCTATTCGGTTCGATTGTCACCATGGTGGCCCTGCAACGATTCGGGGTGATCGCCGGTCTCACCGCTGCCCTGGTGGCTTCGATAGCCACCCTGTTTCACTGGCATCATCCCTGGGCCATACTTATTTTTACCACTGAATCACTGCTGGTCTATCTATTGGTCAGCCGTAAACGATTCAGCCTGTTGAATGCAGATATTCTTTACTGGTTTACCGGTGGGGTAGTGCTTGTCTGGCTGTTTTATCATCACCTGATGGGCTTTGCTTCTCTGGCAACCCTGGTGATTGCCCTTAAGCAGGGGATTAACGGTATCTTTAATACCCTGCTGGCTAAAGGGATCTGTCTGTTGCCCTGGATGACCAACCGGGATGCACGGCAACAGAAACCGGCTCTGCGGGAACTACTGTTTGTGGGGTTGGCTGCCCTTGTGCTGGTGCCTGCCCTTGGCTTTGGCTGGTTTACGATTCATGATGGCTTTCAACGTGACCTCAGGATTGCCAAAGAAAATCATTCTCGCTTTAGCCGGATTATATCCAAAACAACGGTGGACCTGTGGTTTGCCCAGCGCAAGTTGCAGGTTGAAGGGGTGGCTGCAGTCATGCCGTCCCCTGAAACTATACCGCCCCTTCAGCTACAGCATAGTCTTGAAAAGCTGAGTTCCAACTACAGCTGTCTCTGTCGCCAGATTATTCTGGACAGACGATCCGTTACCCGTGCTTTTGTGCCCAAGGTTGATGAACAGGGTAACTCCACCATTGGTCTGGATATGAGTGACCGCCCGTACCTGAAGCGGGTTATGGCCCCTCCCTTTGTGTCGACCGTAGAATTTTTCATGGGCAAGATCGGCACCCCCGGCCCCCGTCTGGCAGTGGTTGCACCGATCCATGATGCCGGTCACTATCAGGGGGCGGTACTTTCTGTCTTCAAACTTGAAGAGCTACAGAGTCTATTTGACAGCCTGATAGGCAGACGCCCAATTACAGTAACTCTTCTGGATGCTGAAGGGCGGGTGGTTATAAGCAGTAACAAGGAGCTGCAGCCAATGACACCGTTCAGAATGCCGCCCGGGGGGGGGCTGCGGTTTCTGGATGACACGACGCGCCAGTGGATACCTGACCCTCAGCTCGGAGTCGGTGCCATGAAACGTTGGCTCAGGTCATTTTTGTATCAGGAAGAGGCGCTGCCCAGTCTGCCGGGCTGGAAGTTGGTAACGCAGTGGTCGCTCAAACCGCTGTTGCTTCAGACGAGCCAGCAGGTTACACGTGTGTTGGGGGTAATTGCCCTTGTATTGTTACTGGCTATTGCGCTGGCCCATTACTTTGCCAACTATCTTGCCCAGGTGTTTGTACGGCTGGAAGAGATGACCCGCAGTCTGTCCCAGCGGATTGTTGCGGGGGATGCCATTGTCTGGCCAGCTGCATCAGTGCGTGAAGTGGAGGGGCTGACTGCAAACTTTCAGCAGATGGCAGTCAGCCTGCAGCATCAGTCGCTTGAGCTCCAGGCACTGAATGAAGAGCTTGAACAGCGGGTGCAGGAGCGGACTAGCCAACTGTGTGAAACAGAAGGGCAACAGCGGACCCTGATCAATCTGCTTCCTGACATTATCTGCCTGAAGGATGGCGCTGGCCGCTGGCTGCTGGCCAACCGGTATGATCTGGAGCTGTTTGGCTTGGCTGATATCGACTACCAGGGCAAGACCGATGCTGAACTGGCTTCCTTCAGTCCGTTCTACTATGATGCCTTTATGGCGTGCCAGCAGTCTGATGAACAGGCTTGGCGGGCAGGTGAGCCAACCCGATGCGAAGAGATCATCCCGAGGCCAGACGGCAGCAGTATTACCTTTGAAATTATCAAACTGCCGGTCTTTGATCCGGACGGAGGTCGCAAGTCGCTGGTGGTGGTGGGGCGCGATATCACCGCCCGCAAGCAGACTGAGCAGGCATTGCAGGAAGCGGCCGAGGCCAAGATGCAGTTTCTGGCCAATATGTCCCATGAGATCCGCACCCCTATGAACGGCGTGATCGGTATGGCTGGTCTGCTACAGGAAAGCGGGCTTGACGATGAGCAACGTCATTTCCTGCAGGTGATCCGCGCCAGCGGAGAGCTGCTGCTGGCTATTGTGAATGATATTCTTGATTTCTCCAAGATAGAGGCTGGTCATCTGCAGCTTGAGGAGTTTCCCTTTGACCCTGAAAGCCTGTGTAACGAGCTGGCAGATCTGTTCGCAGCACAGTGCCATACCAAAGGGCTGCTGTTGGTACGCCGCCTTGATCTGCAGGAATGTCGCTGCCTGAAAGGTGATGGAACCCGGCTGCGTCAGATACTGATGAACCTGCTGGGTAATGCTCTCAAGTTTACCGAGACCGGCACCGTTACTCTTCAGGCTGCAACTGAACAGCGACAAAACGGGAAAGTCCTGCTGCGTTGCCAGATCCGGGATACCGGCATCGGTATTTCCAAAGAACGGTTTGGCTCACTGTTTAGCCCGTTTAACCAGGGTGACAGCTCCACTACCCGCAAGTACGGCGGAACCGGGCTGGGGCTTGCCATCAGCCGCCAGCTGGCACGTTTGATGGGCGGAGATATCAGTCTGATCAGCCTGCCGGGGCAGGGCAGTTGCTTTACGGTGACGGTTCTGTGTAATCCTTGCGATAAACTGGCGCAGCTGCAGCTGCAACAGCAGAAGCAACCTGTTGAACAGCAGAAAAAAGTAACATCAGCCAGAATACTGCTGGTGGAAGATAATGTGGTAAACCAGCTGGTTGCCCGTACCATTCTCGAAAAACAGGGGCATAGTGTCTCACAGGCTGCCAATGGCCAGGAGGCACTGGCCATGCTGCGTCTGTTGCCGATTGACCTTATCCTGATGGATTGCCAGATGCCGGAGATGGATGGTTTTGAGGCCACTATCCGGATCAGACAGGGTGAGGCAGGAGAGCGGAACCGCAGGCTGCCGATCATCGCCATGACTGCCCATGCCTTTGTGCAGGACAGAGAGCGCTGCTTGAGCGTTGGTATGGATGATTACCTGACCAAGCCGGTGCAACCTGCACGAATGGCTGACACGATTACCGCATGGCTGGAACGTCGCCTGCAAGCAGTGTCACAGACAGCTGCAACCGCAGAGTCGGTTGCTGCAACTGATCTGCCGGTAGAGGTTGAAGAACCGGTTTTTGCCGATGAAGACCTGCTCCAACGACTTGAGGGGGACCGTGACCTGGCCAAAACTACGGTCAACATCTTCCTGGCTGAGGTGGACAGCGTAGTGGCAGAGCTCTATGCCGCTGTGATGCGCGCTGATAGTACCTCTGTCTGTATGCAGGCACATGGCCTGAAAGGCGCTGCTTTGAATTGTGGTGCCCAGAAGACCGCAACAGTTGCCCTGCGCCTTGAACACCAGGCAAAAGAAGGCTCTCTTGAAGGGGCAGAGCAGCTGATGGATGAGCTGCAACATGAGATCCTGCGTTATCGGCAAGAGCTTCTAAAGCTGGGCTGGAACCGTTGACGTCAGCCTTGATGCCTGTCTGGCCAACCCGCTGTGTCTCAGAACAGCGGGTTTTTGTTGATTGGATGGGAGCAAAGAGCAGACTGCAGCAGGATGGATTTAGAAAATAAGTAAAATTGTAACAAAGTAGGGGGATAGCCCTATTGCAATTGGAGTGAAATCTGTTACAAGCTCTGCAGCGCTTTAGTATGCAAGTTAATTACTCAGCTTTCAGACCAAATCCATTCACCGCAGAAGGAGGCCGCCTGAACATGTCAGAAGCCACGTCCGCAGCTGCTCTTTCCGATCCCCGTTTTGCCCTGCAGGAGACCATGGTCTTTCTGGGGGCCATTGCCAGCGGTATGGAGGAGGCGATTGGCGAGTCAGCCAACAGCATCTCCTATCTGGCCGGTAAAAACCTGGGCAAAAATCTCTCCGGCAGCATCCCCAAAACCGATGACCTTGAACAGGCGTTGCAGGCGACCCGTGACGTGCTGGTCAAGAACGGCTTTCTCTGGCTGTTCGAGACCTTCAAGATGCATGATCAGCCCACCCTGGTGCAGGAAACAGCGGAAGGACAGGAGATCAGCCTGGTCTTTCGTGACTGCATGATCCGCCAGTCCCTGTTCCGCTTCGGTCACTGCCAGAAGGGGTCGCTCTGCACTATGATGAACGGTTTCTTTGCCGGTGCCCTGCAGACCATCATGGGGGCTGATTCTGCGCTGGAGATTATCCATGCCGGTGAAAATGCCTGCATGAAGAAGCTCACCATCCGCAGGGCAGGGGGTGCCGCATGAGTGCCGAACTGGTAACCATTAATACCGAGTGGCTGTCCGACTGTTCCGGCTGCCATATTGCCATTGTTGACCTGCATGAGAAAATCCTGTCGGTGTTGGAGTCAGTCAAGATTCAGCGCTGCCCGGTGTTGACGGATGTTAAGGATTACCCGCCCGCCAAGATTGGTCTGGTGTCCGGCGCCATCCGCAACGAGCATGACCGCCATGCGGCGATTGAGATGCGCAAGAGCTGCGACCTGATCATTGCCTGGGGGTCATGCGCTGTATTTGGCGGTCCGGCAGGCGCGGGCAACGTGCATACCCGTGAAGAGATCGCAGATGCGGTCTATCTGCAGAACAAGACCACCAGCACCAATACCCTGCCCAATCGTGAAATTTCTCCTCTGGAGGTGTCGGTAACCCCGATTGACAAGGTGATAGAGGTTGATCTGTACCTGGCCGGCTGTCCTCCCCATCCCACCTATATCTTTGATGCCCTGGTTTCTCTGCTGGAAGGGAAGCAACCCAAGGCCACCAAGGAGTCGGTCTGCGCCAAGTGCAAGCGCCAGATGAAAAAGAGTGATGTGGAGACCATTAAGCAGCATACCGACGGCATGCCGGACCCGGATCTCTGCTTTCTCTCCCAAGGTTATATCTGTATGGGGTCAGCCACCATTGACCGCTGTCTTTCCCCCTGCCCAACCAACGGCGTGCCCTGTACCGGTTGCGCCGGGGCCACCATGCAGATCCTGAGTGAGCCCAACCGTGATATCCGCACTGAGATTGCGGAGCGGATGGCGCGGCTGACCAAAATCCCCAAAGAGGATATCGTCAAGGAGATCGAGAAGAGCTCGAAATCCCACTATTCCTATACCATGGCCAGCTCCATGATCAGCGAGAAGCCAACCTTTCTGATCAATAAGTGGATTCATGAAGCCAATGAAGATTATGAAGCCGTACACGGCTAGGAGGCGTATGTAATGTCTGCCCAAACTGAAACGCCCAATTCCAGAACCATCCGGATTGACCCGGTGACCCGTATTGAAGGGCATGCCAAGGTCTTTGTCAATCTGGCTGAAGACGGCTCCCTTGATAATGCCGGACTGGTGGTGAATGAACTGCGAGGCTTTGAGAAGATCCTGGTGGGGATGGAGGCTAACCGGATGCCCCACATCACCGCGCGGATCTGCGGGGTCTGCCCTACGGCCCACCATATTGCCGCCTCCAACGCCCTTGACCATGCCTGTGGTGTGGTTGCACCTCCGGCTGCCATGTTGCTGCGGGAACTGATGTATATGGGGCATATCATTCACTCCCATGCCCTGTCCCTGTTTGTATTGCAGGGCCCAGACCTGGTACTGGGGCTGGATGCTGATCCGGCCATCCGTAATGTGGTGGGGATTGTCCAGGCTAACCCGGAGGTGGCGAAAAAGGCACTGCGGATCAGGACTGTTGGTCAACGTCTGAACGAGATTGTCGGTGGGCGTGGTACCCATCCGGTCACCTCGGTGGCTGGCGGCATCACCTTTGTGCTGGATAGTGAAAAACGTGGTCAGCTGCAGGCCTTGGTGGATGAAGGTAAACTGCTTGCTAAAGAGCTGGCACCGGTGGTCAAGCAGTTGGTGGTGACCATGCTGGAAAAGCACCCGGCCATGCTGACCGACTGGGTTGCCCCTTCCTGGAGTGTGGGCACGGTGCTGGATAACCGGGTCTCTCTGATTGAAGGTGCTATTCGTGTTGTTGATGAAAACGGGCTGCTGCAGGTTGAGTTCCCGGTGCAGGACTATGACAAGTACATGGTTGAGTCGGTGGTTGACTTCTCCTACATGAAGCGGGTCGGCTTTAAGAAGGATGGCCTGCTGCATGACTACCGGGTCGGCCCCCTGGCCAGAATCAATGCCATGCAACAGTTCAGCACCGAATGGGCCAACCGTGAGATGGAAGAGATGCTCAAGCTGGGCGGTTATCCCTGCCACATCACCCTGTTCCAGGCCTATGCCAAGCTGGTTGAGATGATCTGGGCCATTGAGCGGGCCGACGATATCCTGCGTGACCCGGCGGTGAATGGCGAGACCCGGGTACCGGTCAAGTTTCAGGGCGGACGCGCCGTCGGTCATTCCGAGGCACCTCGCGGTACCCTGATCCATGACTATGAGATTGATGAGGACGGCATTGTGCGGGCAGCCAACCTGATTGTTGCCACCCAGCAGAATTATGCCATCATCAACCGTTCCATTGAACATGCGGCAAAATCCCACGTTATCGGAAAGAGTGATGATCAGGCCCTGCTGAATGCCATTGAGTTCAGCATCCGCTGTTATGACCCCTGTCTTTCCTGTGCAACCCATGCCGTGGGGGCCATGCCGATGGAGATCAGCATCAACCGTGGCGGCCAGACCGTCAAAACCATCAGGAGGTAGCCATGTCAACAGGCTCTACGGTTGAAATCAAGGTACATGAGCAGGCCTGCCGGGGGTGCGAGATGTGCGTTGATATCTGCCCCACCAAGGTGTTTGATTTTGATGAAGAAAAGCGTCTTTGTACGGTGGGGCATGCAGAAGACTGCATCGCCTGCCTCTCCTGCGCCTTTATCTGTCCATCCGGCGCCATCACCCATGACAACTATCACCAGGTAAAGAACTTCTACCGCGATCTTGAGTTCAGCAAGCGGATGGGGAAATTCCTATGACCAACGACAACGCCCTGCAGATGACCCCTGAAGACCACCAGAAGGCCTTTACCGAGGTGGCCTTTCTGATTGAGAGCTTTGCCAACACCATTGACAATATCATGGGGGGGGCCACGGCGCCGGTGGGCAGGATTGCCGGTCGCTCCATTGCCCGCAAGCTGCCGCTTAATCTGCATCAGCCAACACTTGCATCGGTGCTTGATGTCCTTTCCAAGCGGATGCAGGCCGGCTTCCAGATGACCGCCACCACCACCAGCGATACCGCCTCAGAGATCACCTTTGAACGTTGCGCCCTGCGTGATGTCTGTGCGCTGCGTTCCATGGAAACCGGCAGTGCAGTCTGCAGGCTGTTTCATTCCTACTTTGACGGTATGGTCAATGAGCTTTTGCACCGGCCTGTCAAGTCAGAAATCGTTGAAACCGGTCAGGTATGCAGAATAACCACCTGCAGCCAGTGACTGCTGCCCAGGCCCTGGTGGTCTGTATCGGCAATGAACTGGTGGCTGATGATGCGGTTGGGTATGCTGTTTTTACGCAGCTTACTGAACAGGGCCTGCCGGAAGAGGTCAGGCTGGAATACTGCGGCGTCGGCGGTATCGTCCTGCTGGAGCTGTTGACCGGCCAGGAAGAGCTGATGATCGTGGTTGATGCAGTGCAGCTTGGTGATCCCATCGGCACGGTACGGCTCTGGCCCTGGGATGAACTGCCGGTGCTTGAAGGGGGCAGTGCTATCTCTGCCCACGGCATTGGACTGAAAGATACGCTGGCCATTGGCCAGACCCTGTACCCGGAGCGGATGCCCCGACAGATCCTGCTGTTGGGGGTTGAAGGACGCTGTTTTGATCAACTGGGGGGTGCCATGACCCCTGAAGTTGCTGCTGCAGTACCGCTTGCGGTCGCAGCCATTTGCAAAGAACTGAATCTGTCATTGTTACCAAATCAGGCAGGAGACCAGCCATGAGTGATACACAATTAACCGTCTATAACGCCATCCATGCTGTTGCAGAAGCGATGGTGGCAGGCAGGCTTGACCAACGCTGCGATACCAGCGGCCATTCACCCCAGGATGTTGAACTGCTGGAGCTGGTGAACGGTATGCTGGATGCGCTGATTGCACCAATGCGTCTGGCAGGTCATGCCCTGGATGAGATTGCCCACGGACGGATTCCACCCTTTGTGATTGATGACTATCAGGGCGAATATAATACCATCAAGCAGAATATCAATACTCTGCTGGCCATTCTGTACGGCATGCATAAAGAGACCACCAACCTGACTGATTCGGTACGGGAGGGTAACCTGAAGACCCGGGGCAATGACTGGGATTATGACGGCATCTGGAAAGAGCTGATTCAGGGGATGAACGGCACACTGGATGCGGTGCTTGATCCGGTCAACGAGGCCAGCAGCGTGTTGGGCCGGCTGGCCGGCTATGACCTGAGCGCGCGGATGCGGGGGCGTTACCACGGCGACCATGCTGTGATCCGCAAGGCGATGAACACCACGGCAGAGGCGCTGCACAGTGCCATCTCACAGGTGGCTGAAACCGTGGAGTTGGTTTCAGAGGCAGGTCAGCAGATCAGTGAAGGCAATGCGGTTGTGTCTGATGGTGCTGCAGACCAGAGCAACCAGCTGGCTGAGACATCCAGTAACCTGGAACGGATTGCAGTCGGCGCTGCCACCAGTACCAGCAAGACCAGCGAGGCCAGGGAAAAAGTACATGAGGCTGCCGAGACCATGGAACAAGCCCAAGAGTCAATGGAGCAGATGCTGGGGGCGATGGTCAAGGTGCGTGAGGCAGCGGAAAACACCACCGCCATTGTTAATGAGATCGACGGGATTGCCAAAGAGACCGGTACCCTTTCCACCAGTGCCATGGACAAGGCGATCAGGATCAGAACATCGGCGGGCGGATTCGGGGTAGTTGCCCATGAGATCAGAAAACTGGGCCAACGCTGTACCGAAACAGCAAAAGGGATGAAGCAGTTTAGCAAACAGGTCTCGTTGGGTGAGGGCGAAGAGGCTGACAAGCTGCGGGATGACTTCCAGCTACTGATCGATGACCTGGAAGATGTGGCCATGTTCTCAAACCTGTTGGGGGTTAATGCTGCCATTGAGGCTGCCCATGTAGAAGGGGCCGGTAATGATTTCAAGCTGTTGACTGACGAAATCCATAGCCTGGCCAGCCGCTCTGCTGATGCTGCCAAACGGACCGAACAGATGACCCGTACCTCGCTGCAGCTTTCCCGCAGCGGTGAAGAACTGTCACGGGACATCAACCGACAATTGCGTGGTGCGGTTGAAGGGGCCAGAACCATCAGCCTGCTGACTGATGAGATTTCCAAGGCAACAGCGGAACAGGCAGATGGCATTGACCAGATCAACCAGGCTGTTTCCCAGATCAATCAGGTTACCCAGAAAAACGCCGACAGTGCTGCCCACTCTTCTGAAGCTGCCCAGGGGCTTGAGCGGCAGGTTGATAAATTATCAAGTATGGTCCAGAAATTCAGGCTGGAACCGTCTTCAGGCAACGCTTGAAATATGGGCCCGCGTTAAAATGGTGTGCATCGTATAGGGTGATCACCTCATGTACAACCCTCTGTAATAATGGTACAAGGCTCGAAAGGGCTTACTAACCTGAAATGATTACAGAGGGCACCAGTGAATGCTGCCAGCCGGTTTACGCTCTACCTTTGCTGTTCGTTTAGTTGTACGTTTGATAGTACTGCTGTGCCTGTCCGGTGCAGTGGTATTTGCAAATGGTCATTCTGCTTCTGCTCCGGTTTTATCTCCTGAGGAGCTGGCCTACCTCAAATCCCGCGGACCGATCATTTTTGTCAGTCAGTCCAGCTATCCCCCCTTCGAGTTTCACCAAAAAGACGGCAGTATGGACGGTATCTGTAGTGAGCTGGCTCGCTGGATCTCCACTGAGATGGGCATACAGGCCAGGTTTGTCAGTAAGTTGTAGGTTAAGCGCAGTCTGTTACACTATAAACCGGTCTGTTCAGGCCCAGGAGGGTGAAATTATGGCACAGGGTAGTGTTTTTAGCAGTATCTCAGGCAAGTTGCTGGCAATTATCGCCGGCTGTGTGGTGGTCTTTACCGTGGTGATGGGGGCCTATCTGACCTATTTCAGGTCACAACTGGTGGCAGACCGCAGTGCTGCCCTGGCAAAACGGCTGCAATCCGAGGTGGATACTCAGATGAAAGGCAAGCTTGATATCCTGTTGACCAATGCCATCAGTATTGCCCACAACGCCAAGACAGTGGAGGCGTTGCAGAAAAACGACTACACCATTGCCGAGCCTGAACTGAAACAGATCATCAAGGAGTTTGAGGCCGCAGATTTAAAGGGAACCGGTTTTCATCTGATCAGGAACAATATGACCAGCTTCTGGCGCAGTTTTATGGACAAGCGGGATGATGATATCTCGTTTCGGGAGATGGTCAAGAAGGTGGCTGTTGAAAAGAAGCCGCTCTGGGGTGTGGAGATCGGCAAGGTAGGGGTTGGCCTGCGGGCACTGGTGCCGATTAATGACGCTTCCGGCACCATGATCGGTATGGTGGAAACTATCTTCGGGGTAGGCAGTATCAGCCGCCAGATGCAGAAGGAAAAGGCCTTTTACGTTTTGCTGGTGGATAAGGCGGCTGTAAATGAAGCCGAATTCAAACAGAAGTCCAGTGATGTGGAGATCAGCGGGAAGTACCTGACCGCCAACAAGAAATGGTTTGATGAAGCCAGTGTTGCTTTTGCAAAAAGCGCTGATTTTGCGAAACTTTTGCAGGATAAAACCCAGCTGGATGACAAGTATTTCTATGCGGTAAACGAGGCAAAGGACATGAACGGCAAGGTCTATGGCCTGCATCTGACCGGTATGCCCCGCGCTGAATACGACAAGCAGATCAAGCCGGTATTCAAGCTGGCCAATAACCTGCTGATAGCCATTGCGGTGATGATGATCCTGATGGTGCTGGTCATTATAGCCATGCTGAAAAAGGTGGTGATTGCTCCAGTTGCCTCTCTTGCCACCTTCCTGCTGACCCTGGATAATGACCTGACCAAACGGTTCAGCTGGAAAAGCAATGACGAGATCGGCCAGGTTTCGGACAGCGTCAACGAGTTTCTTGGCAGTCTGCAGCAGGTGCTGACGCAGGTTGTGTCTGAAAGTGCTCAGGTATCTTCTGCAGCGGCGCAGCTGCAAGGGACATCCACAACCATTGCCACCGGTGCCGAGGCGGTGGTGGAGCAGGCCTCCAGTGTGGCTACCGCCAGTGAAGAGATGGCTGCCACCAGCGCTGATATTGCCAATAACTGCCTGATTGCGGTTGAGGGTGCGCAGAGTGCCAGCGAGGCAGCTGTGGCCGGTTCCGGGGTAGTCTCCTCCACCATTGCCGGTATGGAACAGATTGCCGAGCGGGTGCGTCATTCCGCCCGGACCGTTGCCAGCCTGGGTGAGCGTTCCGACCAGATCGGCGCCATTGCCGGAACCATTGAGGATATTGCCGACCAGACCAATCTGCTGGCCTTGAACGCCGCCATTGAGGCGGCCCGTGCCGGTGAGATGGGGCGGGGCTTTGCCGTGGTTGCCGATGAGGTTCGGGCACTGGCCGAGCGGACCACCAAGGCTACCCGTGAGATTGGGGGCATGATCAAGGCGATCCAGACCGAAACCAAGGCTGCGGTGCAGCAGATGGAGCAGGGGGTCAAGGATGTCGAGCAGGGTACACAGGATGCTTCAAGCTCCGGTGAGGCACTGCAGGAGATCCTTTCCCGCATTAATGATGTAACCATGCAGATCAACCAGATCGCCACCGCTGCTGAAGAACAGACCGCCACCACCGGCGAGATAGCCGGCAACGTCAGCCGGATTAACGACGTGGCCCAGGACAGCTCCCGCTCTGCGCAAGAATCGGCAACGGCAGCAACCCAGCTTGCATCCCTGGCTGAAGAGCTGCAGCGTCAGGTACGCAAGTTCAGAGTGTAAAATTTCAGGGTCAAGGGTCAGAACGGCCTTTATAACTCCTTGCCTCTTGACCCTTGACTCTTTCTTTATGAGGTGTTCCATGAAAATAAAGTCTCTGTTTGTTAGTGGTGCCGCACTTATCGGCTTGGTGATCGTCCTGTTGATCGGTCTGTTTGCTTATCAGACCATTACCATCCGTGAAAAGTTTGATGAGCTGACTAACCGTGACGTGGTGGTATTTGATAACCTGCATGTGATGCTTGCCAGTGGGCTTCAGGGGGAACAGGCGCTACGTAATATCATTATGAATCCGAAGGATGAATCAGCCAAAAAGAACTTTGCAAAGGCAGCGGAAGGTTTTGAGCAAGCTCAGGAGGCCACCAACAAGGCAACAATAGTAAAGGGTAAGCTCCCTCTTGACAGTATTGCCGGGAAGTGGAAGGCACTGGTACCGGTACGTGATGAGGTCCGCAAGCTAGGTGAGGCCGGTGATCTGGCCGGGGCTATTACCCTGCTGAAAGAGAAGGAAACACCGCTCTGGCGTGAGCTGAAGTCAGACCTGGAAGCGGCAGTCAAGATCAAGGGTAAGGGGTTTGCTGAAAAGAATCGTAAGTTTTCGAACTGGCTTTCAACCATGATGTACAGCATGGGGGGATTCCTGATTCTGTTTGCCTTTGGTATGCTCATACTCTTCAAGGTGGCTAATGATCGCGTGGCGAAGCCCTTGCAAACCATGGTTGAGGTTGCCTCTGACCTGGCCCATGGAGAAGGGGACCTGACTGCCCGTCTGGCTATGAAGCGGTCAGATGAAATCGGGGAGGCATCAGGTTTCATTGACAGCTTTATTGAAAAGGTTCAGCACAGCGTGATCACGGCTAAAGAGACGGCAACCGAGACGGCTGTTGCCAGTCAGGAGTTGTCCCATATCGCTGCCAATTTAAGTAATACGGTCCAGAAGCAGGCCCAGATTGTATCCGAGGGGGCTGCCTTGACACAGGAGGTTGGACAGAATCTGGATCTTACGGAAGAAATGGCGATCAATACCACTGAAACCATTGAGGCAACCCGTGGCGTTATGACCCAGTTTGTAAGTAATTTGAATCTGGCGGGTACGGTTATCATCGATGAAGCTGATAAACAACGTCAGATGGCTGCCCGGATGCAGGAGCTTTCTGCCAATGCGGGAAAGATACGGGAAGTGTTGGAAATTATTTCTGATATTGCAGACCAGACGAATCTGCTCGCCCTGAACGCCTCCATTGAGGCTGCCCGTGCCGGTGATCTAGGGCGTGGTTTTGCGGTGGTGGCTGATGAAGTCCGTCAGCTGGCAGCCAAGACCCAGAGTTCCCTTACCCAGATTAATCAGAGCGTGACCACTGTAGTTAGTGGTGTTGAAAACATGTACGGCGAGACAGAAGAAAGTTCACGTCGGATGGTGAGTATTGCCGAATCAACCCGTGGCCTGATTGCTACAGCAGGTGACTCTGGAGAACGCCTGTCCCGTGCAGTATCCATTTCGTCTGATCTTGTCAAAAAGAGTACCTTTATTGCTACCCGAACCAAGCAGCTGATGGAGCAGATGTTGATGATGAGCCAGGTGGCGGAGCAGAATCGTTCTGTTGCCCATGAGGTGGAGGATGTATCCTCTGCCATGGCGGCCAAGTCTGAAGGGTTGAGGGATAATCTGGGGCGGTTCAAGTGTTAAACTCGGTATTTTTTTTCAGGTTGGTCATCAGGCATGACTAATCCACTGCTGAAATCCTATGCCACCGGTCTGTCGGTTCTGTATGTAGAGGATGATCCGATTGGATCAGTCCTCATCGAAAAGATGCTGGAACCGCTGTTTGACCGGGTTTATGCTGCCAGGGACGGTGCTGAAGGGGTAAGACAGTTTCATCTGCAGCAGCCAGATATTATTGTCAGTGATCTGATGATGCCGATTATGGATGGCATCGGTATGCTGCGGGAGATTCGCAAGAGCAACCAGAAAACGCCAGTGGTATTAATGACCGCTTCGCTTGAGCACGTCCATCTGGTTGAGGCAATAAATCTGGGGGTTTCCAAATTTCTTGCCAAGCCGTTGCGGGCAGAAGCATTACAGCGTGCGTTGCTGGCGGTTACCAGAGAGCTGTCGTTGGAGCGGGTTGCTGAACAGGCTCGTCAACAGGAAGTGGAGTTGTTGACCTACCGCAATCGCTATCATTCTCAGCAGGTGGAGCTTGCCCGGGCAAAAGAGCGCCATATTGCTGGTAACCTGCTGGAAAACCGGTATATGCAGGCGGATGAAGCAGGTGGATGGTTGGTTGATCTGCTACAGCAGCCCCGTGATATCATGTCCGGTGACAGCTACTCTGTTATCCCCACAGCGGACAACAGGCTTTTACTGTTTTTGGCTGATGCCATGGGGCATGGTCTGTCTGCCTCGGTAACCTCCATGCTTACCACCGCTTTTTTCAATCACTCTGCAACTGGCTGCGCCTGCAACCATCTGGGTTTTGCCCATCTTGCTTCCAGTACCATGCGGTTTGCCATGCGTAATCTGCTTGAGGATGAAGTCTTCAGCAGCCTGGTGTTGGAACTTGATCCTTTACAGCAGGTGATCCGGTTTGCCTGCTGTGGTATGCCGGCCCTATTGCTGGTGCGTAACGGGCAGGTGGAACGTTTGCGTGGGTTGAACCCGCCGGTTTCTGCCTTTTCTCCGCCAATACAGTTGCAGGAGCTTTCGTTGGAAGGGGTAACGGCTATTCTGCTGGCTACTGATGGCCTGGGAGACGCTCCGATGAGAACCGGAGGCTGTTATCGTGATCGCTTGGCTGATGACCTGCTTGCCAGTGCGACCGCAGGGGAGCTGTTTGCCAGATATGGAGTGTACTGCGACGATGCGGATAATGATGACGATATTACTCTGCTGAGACTGACTGCCATTGGTGTTGGCCAAAAACAGTTCAGCTACTCTGCACCGGGTACCTTGGCAGGCGTCAGCAGCTTACAGTCGTACGTTTCCCGTCAACTGGAACAGGAAGGGGCCAAGGGAGAAAAACTTGATGCTCTGGATCTGGCCTTAAGTGAGGCTTTGATGAACGCATTCGAGCATGGCTGCCTAAAAATAGGTGTGGATAAACAGCGCTTGATTCTTGAGGGTGGCTATGATGAACTTGTCATGGCAGCAGAAGCTGACACGGGGAATGAAATTCAGCTCAAGCTAACGCTAGGTTCCTGTCAGGGGCGGCTGCAGGTCTGGATTGAGGTGATTGACCCAGGGTCCGGTTTCGATGCAGAAGCAGGTTTAGGCGGGAACAGTGCCGCTACAGCACCTTCAGGTCGGGGCTTTGCCATAATGAAACGTTCAGTTGATCTGGTACGGCGCAATCAGGTCGGAAACCGGTTAGTGTTGATGCAGATGTTTGGGGAGTAGTGAGCGAGGCTAAGGCGTGCAAAGGAGAAGCTATGGAAATCAGAACAGTCGGGAGTCAGGAGCTGGTTGTTACCGGTATTATCAAGACAATTGATGATAGTATGCAGTTACGGGGCGAACTGCAAAAGCTGCATGACGGTGGAGCCAAAAGCATTACCCTGCGGATTGAAGATTCATTTGCCCTGCCGTCGGCGGTAATCGGTTATCTGATGAAACTGGTTAATCGTGAAAAGGTTAAGCTGACTCTTCTGGCTGGAGACAAGCGTTTGTGTGAGCTCCTGGATGAGTTGCAACTGGCAAACGTCTTTGGTGTCTCCTGTACTGCCCGTTAACCGTAACTGGGGTGTAGTTCGTGTTCCGTAGACACGGGGGGCTCCCGATTCTGTTGGTGGTGGCTGCTGTTGCTCTTCTCGGCAGCCTGTTGCTGTATCTGAATAGTGTGGACAAACAGCAACAACACTACAAGCAGCACACCGAAATGCTTGAAATTTCATATCGGGCTGCAATTTATACGTATCAAATTGCCACCGAAATCTATCTGCGCGACACGATCCGCCAGCCTGATGTGCTGGTATTATTTGCAGGGGCCTGGAAGGCAACTAAGCAGGAAAAGGCACGGCTGCGACGTCAGCTGTATGGCAGGCTGCTCGGTTCGTATCAGGAACTCTGGCAGTACCGGTTACGGCAGTTGCACTTTCATCTTCCTGACGGTGAAAGCTTTTTGCGGTTCCATCAGCCGGATCGTTTTGGTGATAAACTGTTTAGCGTCCGTCCTTCGGTGCGGATTGCCAATACAAAACTCCATGATGTCGTTGGATTCGAGGCTGGGCGTATTATAGACGGGTTTCGCTATGTTACTCCTCTGCATTTTCGAGGGTTGCATATCGGTAGCGTAGAAACCAGTATTCCGTTCAGATCACTGCAGGCTGCCATGACGGAGCATGCTGCAGACCGTGAATATCAGTTTATGGTGCATGCTGATCTGATTCAGGAACGTTTGTTTCCTGATTTTCGTTCTGTCTATGCTCCCTCTCCCTTATCTGAAGAGTACCTGATTGAAAATCCTGGCCGCAAATATCCTGATAGTGCTGTCCCCCTTTCTGCAACCGCAACAGCTATTGCCACCAGACTGAGCAAAGATACTGAAACTATGCAGCGAATGGCCCGTACTGAGGCGTTTTCAGTTGGGCTTATGCAGAACGGTAGTGGGTACGTCGTCTCGTTTTTACCGGTTAAAGAGGTGACGGGTAAAAAGGGGGGCTATCTGGTCAGCTACGTCAAAGAGCCTCTGGTTAGTACGATGAAAAGAAGTTTTGTGTTGGAATTGGTTGGATTCACAAGCTTGTTGTCGCTTGCCTTCTGGCTATTAGTGCGTTGGCGAGGTAGTCAGGCCCAGCTGGCAGAACAGTCTGCCAGGCAACAGTATGAGGATTTGCTTCTGACGCAACAGGAAGCAGTTGAACATGGTGAGAGGATCCGTATATCCCGTGAACTGCATGATGGCATTGGGCAGGCTTTACATGCGGTACTCTTGCGCCTGAAACTTTTGCTGGGGACCATTGGGCCGGATAGAAATTCTGAACGTCAGGCCATTGGTGAGTTGATCAGGGATATACAGAGCGCCTCGGCAGAATTGCGCAATCTGGTGGTTTCTTTGCGGCCGTTACCACTATCCGGCATGAAGATTGATGAAGCGATACAATGGCTCTGTCGTAACCTGGAAAAAGATGGTGGCGTGTCACTTTTGTTGCAGACTGCCGGTGATTTCGCTAATGTTAGTGATCAGTGCAGTATTGCGCTGTTTCGAGTTTGTCAGGAAGGGCTCACCAATATTTTAAAACATGCCGCTGCCAAGCGGGTTCAGGTCTCATTGCAGCGTCAGGGCGATACTGTTGTGCTTACCATACAGGATGATGGTGTGGGTGGTGCAAAGTCAGGTGGAACAGGTGGTTCCGGCCTCACTATTATGCAGGAACGGGTTGGCCTTGCTGGAGGGCGTCTGGTCATTGAATCTCCTCCTGGTCAGGGAACAAGAATTTTTGTGGAGTTGTCATGTCGTTGATCCGATTGGTTATTGCTGATGATCATGCCATCTTTCGTCAGGGGCTTCGTTCGTTGATAGCCATGGCTGAGGATTGTGAAATTGTTGGAGAGTGCAGTCGTGGTGACGAAGCGCTTGAACTGATCAGGAAACTACAGCCAACGGTCGCAGTGCTGGACATCTCAATGCCTGGCCTTGATGGTCTTTCAGTCGTATCAACCTTGCGATGTGAGGGAAATATCACGCCGGTGGTAATTTTAACCACCCACGATGACCCGTTGATGTTGGAACGGGCAAAGTACAGCGGTGCAAATGGCTACGTCAACAAGGAGTACGCCTTTGAGCAACTGCTGTTTGTGCTTAGGGAAGTTATGGACGGTTGCACGTTGCTTGAAGGAAGTGTGGAAAGCGTATCACCCGGTTCGTCATATAGTTTGACTGATCGTGAACGTGAGGTGACCAGACTGGTTGCCTGTGGTATGAGCAGTCGTCTGATTGGAGAATCGTTGGGTATCAGCAATAAGACCGTTGATAATCATCGTACCAATATTATGAATAAGTTACGCATCCATACCACAGCAGAGCTGGTGCGCTATGCAATCAAAGTCGGGTTGGTGTAGCTGCTTACTAAGTGTTTGTGTTTTGGTTTCAGGAGGAGGGTGTATGTACAAGTTTTTGTTGCTGACGGTTTTACTGCTGGTCTCGCTGCCAGCCCATGCGGAAAAGATCGGAGATGTCAGCACTGAGTTCATCATGACCGGTCCAAACAGCAAGATTGTGATTGAGGCCTTTGATGATCCACAGGTGCCGGGTGTGACCTGCCATGTCAGTTACCCCACCAAGGGCGGTATTAAAGGGGCGCTGGGGCTGGTGGAAGAACGCTCTGAGGCATCCATCGCCTGTCGGCAGGTTGGTCCGATCAATCTCCCGGCCAAGTTAAAAGATGGGGAAGAAGTCTTTGGCAAGGGCCGTTCAATTCTGTTTAAGAAGCTGCATGTTGTCAGATTTTTAGATAGAAAACGAAATGTTCTGGTGTATCTGGCCTTTACTGACAAGCTGGTGGATGGTTCGCCCAAGCACAGCCTTTCCAGTGTGCCGGTTATGGCCTGGGGAAGATAGATCGCTGGACGATTTCTGACTGTAAACGGAAGAGGATCAAATTGTGGAATATCAAACAGGCAGACCTGGCAGAATAATTGTGGCACGCTTTGGCGATAGTGAAGATGTGCTGGCCGGCATTGCAGAGATCTGCCGTACTGAAAATATTCGTGCTGCCTGTTTCAATATGGTGGGTGGTATGAAGGCTGGCCGTTTTGTGGTGGGGCCTGAAACGGAAGAGATGCCGCCAATTCCGGTCTGGCGTGAACTGCAGGAAAGCCATGAAGCGGTGGGGTTCGGTACGGTCTTCTGGGATAAGGAACAGCCCAAGGTGCATTTTCATGGTGCCTATGGCAAGCATGACAGCGTCAAGGCTGGCTGTCTGCGGGAAGCGACTCAATCGTTTCTGGTTCTTGAAGTGGTACTGACCGAGATACTGGATGTCAGTATTGTGCGGGAGCTGGACCCGGCATCAGCTATGGTGCTGATGAAGATGGGCAAGCATTGACCAATCGTAAGATTGCTATCTCCGTTCTCTAGCGTGCCATAGCCTTTGGGCTTCCAGTAGCCAGAGCCCGCTGATTGGCTGGCGTGTCAGGGTTGGCAGCAACCCAGCCAGTATTTTTTCTGACATATTCTGCCATTCCGACTTGTCGGTAAGTCTGGCCAGCATAGTCAGGTTCATGGCCAGTGCTGCCGGCCCGGATGGCATCACCCCATCATGGTTGTCTGACAATGCAAGCGGAAGCTGCTCCTGATCATTACCTGCCGTGACAAGCCGCCCATCGCCAGTCCTGAACAGCCAAAGTGCATCCCAGCAGAGTTTTTCCGCAGTCTGAAGATCCGCAGCGGCTCCTCCTGCCTGGTACAGTTCCAGATAGCCCCAGCCCAGAAAGGCATAATCCTCCAGAAATCCTGGAATGCTTGATGGTGTCCCGCACCAGCTGCGCAGCAGGCGGCCATCTGCACGGGTCAAGGAACTACTGATAAAGGCAGCTGCTCTGCGGGCCGCTTCCAGCCAGCGCCGGTTGTTGGTCAGCGCTGCTCCCCGTGCCAGTGCAGCGATGGTCAGGCCGTTCCAGCCGGACAGGATCTTGAGATCCCGCAGCGGCTGCTGACGCATGGCCCGTACCTGCATCAGCTTTTGTCTGGCTGTTGTGATCTCTGCCGGTTCTTCAGTAACCAACAGGGCCTGAAACAGTACATTCTCCCCCGGTTCTTCAAAATTGCCTTGCTCTGTTATCCCGTAATAGCTGCAGAACAGGTCTGCTTCTTCACCCAAAACCTGCTCAATCTCCTGTTTCTTCCAGACATAGCAGGCCCCTTCACGACCTTCAGAATCTGCATCCAAGCCGCAGTAAAAGCCACCTTCAGGGGCGGTCAGTTCAGCCAGAACAAACTCCAGCAGATTGTCTGCCATCTCCAGATAGCGGTTCTCTTTGGTCAGGGCATAGGCCTTAAGTGCGGTATAGGCCACCAGGGCCTGATCATAGAGCATCTTTTCAAAGTGAGGCACCAGCCAGCGCTGGTCAGTGCTGTAGCGATGGATGCCGCCCCCCAGCTGGTCCCAGATCCCGCCCTGCCGCATCGCCTGCAGTGTATCAAGTGCCAGCTCCTGTTCGGCCAGGTTGTCCCTGCCCAGCAGAAACAGCAGGTAGGGGGGCATCGGAAACTTAGGCGCCTTGCCAAAGCCGTGGTACTGCGGGTCATGGATTTTGCGCAGGGTGGCAACAGCATTGTCCGCCAACTCCTGCAGGTTTGGCGCAGCGGTTTGCGTCGGGGCTGCAGCCATCTGCCCCAGCGCCTCCATCAGTGATCGGGCATTCCGCTCAACCGCATCCTGCTTGTGCTGCCAGACCCTGGCAATGTTCTCCAGCAGCTCCAGAAAACCGGGCATGCCGCGCCGGGGCTCTTTGGGCAGGTAGGTCAGTGCATAGAACGGGGTGCCGTCCGGCTTCAGGAAGCAGTTCAGGGGCCAGCCGCCGCTGCCTGTCAGGCTCTGGCAGGCAGCCATGCAGAATTCATCCAGATCAGGCCGTTCCTCCCGATCCACCTTGACCGGCACAAAGGCGTGGTTGAGGATGTCGGCCACCTCGTCATCCTCAAAGGATTCATGGGCCATGACATGGCACCAGTGGCAGGTGGCATAGCCGATGGAGACAAACATCGGCAGATTGCGACTTCTGGCTTCTTCCTGTGCCGCCGGTCCCCATTCCCGCCAATCCACCGGATTACGGCTGTGCTGTAGCAGGTAGGGGGAACGGGAAAAGATCAGGCGGTTGAATTCAGGCCTGCCATCTTCAGGCAGGCTGGAACGGTCAAGGGCCAGCAGGGTATGCAGTTCTTGGTTGGTCATGGAAGGTGATCCTTTGCCTGTAGTTTACCATAGAAATATCGCTTGTTTTGTACAAAGGAGGTGTTATAGTTAACAGTACCTAAATCAGTACTGTTGGAGGTGGGTATGAATGCGCTTACTGCTCAAGAGTTGAAGCGACGTGGTGTGGCCGCAGTTGAAGAACTGCTGGGGAATGGTCCTGTTCATGTAATCAAACGGAATCGTCCTGCCTTTGTTGTGTTGAGTGAAGAAGAATACGCCCGTCTTTCCAGCGGCTACGGAGAACCTGTTGCGGAAGGCTGGACGGTATCTGATCTTTTCAGGCAGCCTGCCTGGGGTACCAAGACAAAAAAAGAACTTGATGCCCGCCTGCAAGAAGAGCGGGATGCCTGGGGTGACTGATGACTATTTTCCTGGACGCCTGCAGTATCATTTATTGGGTGGAAATGGCAGAACCCTATTATTCTCGTCTCATGGTCTATTTTCAAAGTCTTGAACAGGAGTGTGCCGGGACACCGGTCTATGCGGTCTCTCGTATCAGTATTCTTGAGTGTCTGGTTAAACCACTGCGTGATAACGATCAGGCAGTGATTAAACGATATGGACAGTTTTTTGCCTCCCGCAACTTGCAGATTGTTGAGCTCAGTCCTGCTGTTATTGATCGTGCTACCCAGGTCCGCGCTTTCTGTAGTCTCAAAGCACCTGATGCTATTCAGGCAGCCTCTGCATTAAGCATTAAGGGTCTGGTTCGTTTTGTTACTAATGATAAACGGTTTGGACTGGTTCCGGGTTTGACTATCAGCTTGTTGCCTGAATAAAGAGGAGTCTTCAATGTTTGATTATAGTGAACGTCCTGATCTGGCCCCTTTTGCCTGCACCAGTGTTGCCTCCAAAGGGCGCAAGTACCCGGAAGAATCCTCTGATCCCCGCCCCATGTTTGAGCGTGACCGTGACCGGATCATCCACTGCGCCGCCTTCCGGCGGCTGGAGTACAAGACCCAGGTCTTCCTGAACCATGAAGGGGATTACTACCGCACCCGCCTGACCCACTCGCTGGAGGTAGCCCAGATCGGCAAGGCGGTTGCCCTGCGTCTGCGTCTGAATAGCGACCTGACCGAGGCGCTGGCCCTGGCCCATGATCTGGGGCATACCCCCTTCGGCCATACCGGCGAAGAGGTGTTGAACCAGTTGATGCAGGGCTATGGCGGGTTTGAGCATAACTATCAGTCCTTCCGGGTGGTGAATGAACTGGAAGAACGCTATGCCGCATTTGATGGCCTGAACCTTTCCTGGGAGGTACGGGAAGGGATTTTAAAGCATTCCTCGCCCCATGATGTGCCCACGAAGATTCTGGATGAATTTCTGCCCGGCGTGGTCCCCTCCATTGAAGGGCAGTTGATCAACTATGCCGATGAGATCGCCTACAATAACCATGATATTGATGACGGCATCAAGTCCGGCTACCTGACCCTGGATCAGCTGAAAGAGGTGGAGCTGTGGCAGCGGATGGTCAGTCGGGTGCGGGAACGTTACCCGACCATTGATGACAAGAGGCTGGTGGCTCGCACGGTAAGCAGCCTGATCGGCATGCAGATCACTGATATCTGCGAGACTACCTGGGCCAACATCCAGCAGCACGGCATCAACAGTCTGGATGACCTGCGCCGGGTCAACCGGGTGCTGGTCCATTTCAGCCCCCAGGTGGAGCAGGAAAACATGGCCCTGAAGAAATTCCTGAAAGAGAAGCTTTACCGTCACCACAAGGTGGACAAGATGCGGGTCAAGGCTGAGCATGTCTTAAGCAAGCTATTTGAAACCTACCTGAAGCGGCCCAACCTGCTGCCGCCCAAGTACCACCGTCGGATAGAACAGAACGGGGTAGAACGGACCGTGGCAGATTATCTGGCAGGAATGACCGACCGCTATGCGTTGGACGATTACAAGACCTTGTTTGAGACCTTTGAGCGGATGTAGGGGAGGGGAAACGGTTTTAGGACAGCGAAAATTATGTTTTCTAGCCCATTGCCAAAAGTATTTCATTTACTGTCTGCTGAATTCAAACGTTAGGGGATCTCATGAGTTACTCTCTCTTTCCCTCTGATGAAAAACTTCCGACTTGGCTGCATACCACCCTGCTGCTACTCGTTGTATCTCCGTTTGCGCTATTCCCTTTATGGTGGGGCATTAGCGCAGTTGTATCAGGCCACTTAGAGCCGGTAAGCGGTCCTGAACCTGGACAGTATTTCTTTGGCCCCACAGCGCTTAATGGAATAGTCGCACGGTTGGCTGGTGTTGCATTTCTTGTCTTATCAGCTGCGTTTACCGCCATTGCCGTCAGCTTCTCACGATTTGCCGAGGAAAACGCAATTCTCAAGCTTCTCCCGTGGGCGCTTCTAGCCGGATTTGTGACACTTTCGTTCTTTATACATGCTCTCGTTTGAATTAGCTTTTAAACGGCTTGGGAATTGACCTCTTCCAGCTGCACCAGATTAATAATCCTAACCTGCTGGAGCAATCAGCCAGATCGGCATTGCCTTTTAACCCTAAAAATAACCCTCCCCAATAGCGACATCTCAATTTGCTGGTATACTGTCGGATTGTGATATCCGTCACTCCAACCTCTTCTGAAGCTGAAAGGAGTCTGTATGCCGTTGCTTGATGTTGCCCTTAAAAATGGTGGCTACCTGATCCTGCTGATCCCGGTGGTTATCCTTATTTATCAGTCAGTTGTCATTGTTGGTGGTAATGAGATCGCCCTGATCGAGCGCCGCTGGTTTGGCAGCAAGATGCCCCAGGGGCGGGTTGTCGCCTTGGGGAATGAGGTGGGTATTCAGGCGCGGACCCTGGGCCCTGGCCTGCATTTTCTGATTCCGTTTATCTATCTGGCCACCAAGAGCATGTTTACCGAGATTCTGGAAAATGAGATCGGCCTGATTGAATCGGTGGATGGCTCTTCCATCCCGGCAGGCCGTATCTTTGCGGCGGTGGTGGCTGGCCACAACTCCTTTCAGGATGGCGAGGCCTTTATCAGAAACGGTGGGCAGAAGGGTCCGCAGATTGAGATCCTGCCGCCGGGTAAATACCGGATTAACCCCTATCTGTTCAAGCTGACCAAGGGCAGCGTGATTGAGATCAAGGATTTCGAGATCGGGATTGTGGAGTCGGTCGATGGTGCCCCGATTCAGGAAGGCAAGATCTTTGCCCAGGCTGTGGAAGGACATGAATCCTTCCAGAACGGTGATGCCTTTATCAAGAATGGCGGCCAGAAAGGGCCGCAGATAGAGATCATCCCGCCGGGTAACTACCGGATTAACCCCTACCTGTTCAAGGTGACCAAAAGCATGGCCACCAAGATCAGTGAAGGAGAGATCGGTCTGGTTGAATCTGCCGATGGTTCTGCCATCCCGGCCGGGCGGATCTTTGCCACGGTGGTGCCTGGACATAACTCCTTCCAGTCAGGCCAGGATTTTATCACAAACGGTGGCCAGAAAGGGCCGCAGACCGAGATCCTGCCGCCGGGTGTCTACCGGATTCATCCCAACCTCTTCAAGGTCACCAAGGCCGCTGCGGTAGTGATTGCCAAGGGTGAGGTGGGGATGGTGACCGCCCAGGATGGCGCCCCGATTCCGATGGGACGTTTGCTGGCGCAGAGCGTGACCGGCCATTCCAACTATGAAAACGGCGAGGCGTTCCTGAAAAACGGCGGCCAGAAAGGGCCGCAGATTGATGTGCTGCTGCCCGGTACCTACCGGATCAACCTGAACCTGTTTAACATCCAGATTGCTCCGGCTGCTGTTGTAGAGGCCAACAAAATCGGGCTGGTGACCGCCCTGGATGGTATTCCGTTGCCGGAGCGGGAATATGTTGCCAGCCCCATTGCGGGGCATAATGATTATCAGGACGGTTCAGCCTTTTTGACCAAGCAGGGCCAGCGCGGACCACAGCTTGATGTACTGCGCCCCGGTACCTACTATATCAACCCGTTTATGTTCAGTGTGGCCATTGATGATGTGGCGGTGATCGAGCGCGGTCAGGTAGGGGTGATTGTTTCCAACGTGGGTGAAGACCCTACCGAAGAGATGAAAAAACGTCTCGGTTCATCCCAGAGCGGCGCCTCTGCTGAAGAAGGCAAAGAAAAGTATGTGGTGCCCAAGGGGTTCCGAGGCATTCAGGAAGAGGTTGCCGGCCCTGGACGCTATTATCTGAACCGCCGAGCCTTTATGGTCTATATCATTGATACCACCAACATCACCATTGATTGGGACGATCAGGAAGATACCCGCTTTGACCAGCTGACGGTCATCTCTAAGGACGGCTTTCCGATTCAGGTTGCGGTCAAGGTGGTTATCCGGGTCCGCCCGGATCAGGCCCCCTACATGGTGGCCAAGGTCGGCTCTATCGACAACCTGATCCAGCATGTCATCCACCCGATGATCGATTCATCCTTCAGAAACCAGGCCTCCACCGCCTCGGCCATGAACTTCCTGCAGAGCCGTTCAGAAGAACAGGCCAAGGCTGAAGCCCGCGCCCGTGTTGATCTGGAAAAATACCATGTGGAATGCGTATCAGTGCTGATCTGTCAGATCAAACTGCCGGAAGACCTGATGCAGACCCAGACCAAGCGGATCATTGCCGAGCAGCAGCAGGAAATGTACAAGATGGAGCAACGCTCCCAGGCAGAGCGGACCGAGATGGAGAAGATGCGTGCCACTGCCGACCAGCAGCCCACCCTGGTTGCTTCAGAGATCGCCGTAAAGGTGGCAACCCAGAAAAAGACCGAGATGATTACCCTGGCCGAAGGTACGGCAGAGGCCAAGGCGCTGGAAGGCACCGGTGAAGGCAAACGGTTGAAGGCGATTGGTGATGGTGAGGCCTCCAAGATTGCTGCCATTGGTGAAGCCACTGCCCAGGCCTACAGCAAGCAGCAGGAGGCTATTGGCGAAGAGGCGATCAAGCAGATCAAGATTGTGGAGCTGATTGCAACGGCCATTGAAAATGGCAAGATCAAGATTGTGCCGGATGTACTGGTCTCAGGCGGCGGCACCGCTGGCGATGGCCTGATGGGGCAACTGTCTCGGCTGCTGCCGGGGGTTGACCTGAATGCCATGCTGAAGAAGCCGGGCGTTGCGCCGGAGATAAAGGGGTAGATTTGGCGGAATGAGCGGTTCACGTGGGTGGGCGCGTGAACCGCTCAATAATGAGTTTAACGGAGGACATATTGATGGCATTTGATTTTGATTTGAAATCGTCAACAGCAGATAAACTTATTGACGTCGTTGCGTCTGCGATTGGAAAATTTTCAGCTCCATACTTGCTACGAAAAATGGCCGAGGCAAAAGGACATGAAGTTGTTGTATTAAGTGAGTCGATTGAAAAGGCGAGACAAGCAATCGGAAGAGAGTTCAAAATAGACTTAAGTGCTTCAGGTCTCTCAATATCAGAGAGATCTCCTGATTTTCCTAATATTATCGACCAGTACCAACGCATAGATGACCGGTTAAAAACAATCGAAGTAGAACGGCAGAAGAATATTGATAAAGTTACGTTGTATGCACTTAGAGAGGCTGCCAGAATAACTAGTAGCGTAAGTGAAAAGCCAATAGATCAAGATTGGATGAATAGATTCATAAACGTTACTCAGGATGTTTCAGAAGAGCAAATGCAAGAAGTATGGGGCAAGGTTTTAGCTGGTGAGGTTAATAAGCCAGGAAGTTTTTCTGTAAGAACTATGGAACTATTAAAAAACCTATCAAAAGAAGAAGCTGAACTCTTTAGGCAATACGTCCAGTTTCGTGTCAAGGTTGATAATGATTATTTTTATGTGTTTCCAAATAGCATTTGTGACTTCGGTGCCGGTTGTCGAAGATGGAGCGACAGCATTTTGCTGAGGGAGTTGCGCCTCGTGCAAAGCGGGATATATACAATTACCTATGTTTGCCCTGAAAACAAACCACTGAAATTCCAATACTGTGACCAGAATTTTCGGCTATATGGGGCGAAAGCGAATACAGAGTTGAATATTGATTGTTTTCCTTTTACGTCATCAGGGATGGAACTTTCCAAGTTAATCGAAATTATGCCAATCCCCGGTTATTTTGAATGCCTAAAAAAGGATATTACTGCTAAAGGATTTAATTGCACAGATGTCGTCTAATCAGAGTGCTGGTGTCGTCAAGCGGCACGGCGTCCGCGTCGTCGGAGGTGGACAAAAAATGAAAGCTAAAGATATAAAATATAAAGAGGATATTCTCGCTTCATTCGAGAAGGGGGAATGGCGATCCGTACCTGATTTAAAGGATGAGATCAAACGTTACGCCGCGTCTGCTGCTGCTACACTTTCAAAAGACAAACGGATTAACATCCGTCTTTCTTCTCGTGACCTGGAGGATATCCAAATGCGGGCAGCAGAAGAAGGCATGCCTTACCAGACATTGATTGCAAGCGTCCTTCACAAGTATGCCTGCCAGCGGTAGGCTTTTAGATACTTCATCACAGCAAGTAACTCGCTCAACCCCGGCGGGCAAAAAAAACATACGCTGGCCAGATCTGAACCGTTAGCGAGAAAAACAAGAAGTTTTTTGTTTATTTACGAAAGCAGACACCATGAAACTAACCGCACCACCTGATCGCCACGACTTTTTTGCCTTTCTGGCCCGGATGCAGTACATCAACCGCTGGGGCCTGATGCGCAATACCCAGCCGGAAAATATCAAGGAGCACTCTCTGGATGTGGCCATGCTGGTCCATGCCCTGGTGGTGATCCGCAATACCTTTTACGGCGGTACACTGGACCCGAATCAGGCTGCCATGTACGGCATCTTTCACGATGCCAGCGAAATCTTTACCGGCGATATGCCGACGCCGGTAAAACATTTTAATCCCAACTTCAAGAAGTCATTCCACCAGCTTGAGGATCGCGCCCGCAAGAAACTGCTGGCCATGCTGCCGCCGGAGCTGTCACAGGTGTATGAGCCGCTGTTCTTTTTTGAGGAGCAGGATGCGCAGTACAAGCCGCTGATCAAGGCTGCCGATAGGATTGCGGCCCTGATCAAATGTCTGGAAGAGGAAAAATCCGGTAACCTGGAGTTTAAGCGGGCAGGGGCGGAACATCTGGAAAGCCTGCGCAAGAGTCCCTTGCCTGAAGTTATTTATTTTCTGGATCACTTCCTGCCGGGGTATCGTCTGTCGCTGGATGAACTGTATCTGGGGTAGGGGTGGGCTGGACAGGTGAGCGTGATGGGGTTGTTGTGCAATTTATGTATGGTGTTATTGCATTTCGTGCCTACCAATCTTGTTTCTTCATTTTTTGGATGTGTAAAATATCAGCCATAACAGCCGGATAGCCCCCAAATGGTTTTGGCACGACATCTGTAAACAGCAGCTACAGATAACCGCACTACAGTAACCAAAAGGTGAAAACATGCCCAGCGACTCATTCCATGCAAAAAACTTTCTGGATCGCCTGTTTAAAGGACAAAGCAAGGAAGAACTGCTCCAGCGTCTTGAACCTTGCGCTGTTAATCAGGCTCCACATGTGCCGGGAGGGGCTCACATTACTGCTGAGATTGTTGATCGGCGCTGGCGGCGTATTGTTAGCCCACCGGGACTGCGCGAGACATTGCTGAACGGTCTGGATGTCGAGCAAATGGCCTGTTATAGCCGCAATATTGAGAATTTTATCGGCATGGCGCGATTACCCCTTGGCTTGGCAGGGCCGTTGCGGGTGAACGGGCTGTTTGCCCAGGGGGATTACTACCTGCCGTTGGCAACCACTGAAGCAGCGCTGGTGGCCTCGTATCACCGGGGCGCCTGCCTGCTCTCCCAGGCGGGGGGATGCAGCGTGATGTTACTGGCTGAAGGAGTCAGTCGTTCTCCCGGTTTTGCGTTTGATACTGCCCGGCGCGCCGGGCTTTTTGCTGCCTGGCTAATGGAACAGCTGGATGAAATCAGGGCGGCGGCCCAGTCAACAACCAGACATGGCACGCTTGAGGATTTGCGTATTACCATCGAAGGAAACCATGTCTATCTGCTGCTGGAGTTTCGAACCGGCGATGCCTCCGGCCAGAATATGGCTACTATTGCCACCGAGGCGGCCTGTGCCATGATCATGGCGCAGACCCCGGTCAGGCCTGAGTATTTTTTTGTTGAGGCCAATATGTCCGGCGACAAGAAGGCCAGCGCCCAGTCGTTTCTTACGGTGCGAGGCAAAAAGGTTACTGCCGAGGCGATTATCCCTGCAGAGCTTGTTGGGCAGCTGCTGCATACGACACCGGGCCGCATGAGTGACTACTGGCGCATGTCTGCCATGGGCGGGGTGCTTTCCGGCACAATCGGCGTGCAAGGGCATTATGCCAATGGCCTGGCAGCGCTTTATATCGCCTGCGGTCAGGACGCGGCCTGTATTGCCGAGTCGGCCGTGGGGGTGACCCGTTTTGAAGTGCGGGCAGACGGCGCGCTGTATGCAGCAGTGACCCTGCCCAATCTGATGGTGGGAACCGTCGGTGGCGGCACCGCGCTTCCAAGCCAGAGAGCCTGCCTGGAGCTGATGGGGCTGTATGGTGAAGGACAGGCCCGTGCCCTGGCGGAAGTCTGTGCAGGCATGGCTCTGGCTGGTGAACTGTCGATCATCGGCGCGCTGGCAGCCGGAGAATTCACCCGCGCTCACCGGAAGCTGGCCAGGGGTAAGGACGGAGCGTGTCATGACTAATCGTTGGTGGACGTACCAGAAGGAACGCTTCCCTGTTTTTGCCCATGGTGCCCTGATCTTCGCCTTCAGTATGTCGGCAATGAGTTATTCGGCCTTGTTGCGCGGCGAAACCGTTCTGCGTCTGGAAGCGGCTTTGGTGGCGTTTGTCACCGCTTTTCTCTTTTTTCTGCAGTTGCGTATCGCTGACGAATTTAAAGATGCGGATGAAGATGCACGCTGGCGGCCTTATCGTCCGGTACCGCGCGGGTTGGTGAGCCTGCGGGAACTGGGGTGGATCGGTGTTGGCGCTGCAGCCATACAACTGGCCGGTTCTCTCTGGTTACAGCCTTTGCAGGCGCTCTGGCTGGTGGTTGCCTGGACCTGGCTGGCACTGATGAGCAAGGAGTTCTTTGCTCATACCTGGCTTAAGGCCCATCCGGTTATCTATATGCTGTCTCATATGGTGATCATGCCGGTTTTTGATATCTACGCTACCGCCTGTGACTGGCTTATGGCGGGCGCTGCACCGCCTCGGGGGCTGGGCTGGTTTTTGGTGGTCAGCTATCTGAATGGTATTGTGATCGAGATCGGTCGTAAGATCCGTGCTCCCCAGGACGAAGAGGAAGGGGTTGAAACCTACTCCGCCCTATGGGGACGGGGGTGGGCACTGCTGGTTTGGCTCGGCTCCATGCTGCTGACTGCAGTAGCTGCCTGGCGAGGTTCTGTTCTGACCGGTTTTGCTACGCCGGTGGCCTTGTTGTTGCTCCTGCTGCTGACCGGTGCCGTTTTGTTGGCTGCCAGTTTCTATGCAGCGCCACTCTCTGGCCGGGGCAAATGGATTGAACTGTTTTCCGCTGTCTGGACGCTGGTGATGTATCTGAGCCTAGGGGCTGCACCGCTGGCATTCCGTTATCTGTACGGAGGTGCCTGATGAGACGGATTCTGACACAGCGGGACCACTCGGTACGGGAGCTGATGGGGGGCAAGGCCGGCGCGCTAGCAGCTCTGGCCGGGGCTGATCTGCCAATACCGCCCTGGTTTGTCATCTCACCAACTGACCTGCTGCCTGAAAGCAGACGGGCTGAAATTGCTGACATGGTGGAAAACGTCCAGTATGAACGACTGTTCACGGCCCTGGAACAACTGGCTGCTGACAGCGAACTTAACCGTGAGATAACGGCTGCCCTGGCACTGATCTGCCCCAATGGCGAGCCGGTGGCGGTCCGTTCTTCGGCTCTTGATGAAGATGGCAGCGAACACTCCTTTGCCGGTCAACTGGATTCATTTCTCTTTGTATCGCCGCAGAATCTGCCGGATAAGGTGGCGGCGGTATGGCGTTCCGGTTTCAATCAGCGGGTACTGGCCTACCGTCGGGAGAAAGGATTGTCTGCGCTGCCGAATCTTCCGGCGGTGCTGGTGCAGCGAATGGTTGTTGCCGATCTGGCCGGCGTTGCCTTCAGCGCTGATCCGGTCAGCGGACAACGCGGCGTTGCCGTGGTAAGTGGGGTCTACGGCCTGGGCACCGCTCTGGTTTCCGGCGAATCTGATGCCGATACCTGGCGGGTGGATCGGAAAGGGACGATTGTTGATGAACAGATAGCCGACAAACGGCTGGCTCATCGCGCCGATCCCGCCAGTCATGAAGGTGTATCAGGGGAGACTGTTTCAGCCGAACTGGCGCACTGTCCCTGCCTGAATGCGGAACAGGTATCCGCTGTGGCGACCCTGGCCCGCCGTGCAGCACGGTATTTCGGACGGCCGCAGGATATTGAGTGGGCAATGGAAAACGGCATCCTCTACCTGCTCCAATCACGCCCCATCACCTCGCTCATGACGCTCCCCGACCCGGACGGGGGGCTGAATATCTGGGACAATAGCAATATTGCCGAGAGCTATGGCGGCGTGACCACCCCGCTGACCTTTTCCTTTGCCCGTCATATCTACGAAGAGGTCTACCGTCAATTCTGCCGCATTATGGCGGTGCCGGATAAGGCCATACTCGCCAATGAGCGGATCTTTCCCCGTATGCTGGGCCTGGTGCGGGGACGGGTGTATTACAACCTGCTCAACTGGTATCGGCTGCTGGCCCTGTTCCCCGGATTTTCCACCAACCGGCGCTTTATGGAACAGATGATGGGGGTTAAAGAGGGGATACCGGAGGAGATTCTTCAGGAGATGCTGGCTACCTATCGGGTCGCGCCCTGGCGGGATCGATTGAACATGCTCATAAGCATGGCCGGTCTGGTACGTAATCTTTGGGGGCTGAAGGAGAGTATTCCCCGCTTTTACGCACGTCTTGCTACGGCATTGGCACTGCCGGAGCCAGCGCTGGAAGAACAGCGGCCCGATGAATTGACAGCCCATTATCGTATGCTGGAGACTCAACTGCTTACCCGTTGGGATGCGCCGCTGGTAAACGATTTTTTTGCCATGGTTTTCTATGGTTTGTTGCGCAAGCTGACTGCAACCTGGTGCGATGATGGTCAGGAAACAGTACAAAATGATCTCCTCACCGGGGAGGGCGGTATCATAAGCGCTGAACCGGCTCGCCGGGTACGGGAAATGGCGGTGGTGGCAGCTGAAAACACTGCGCTGGCTGAACTGCTGGCTACCGGAGATCTGGCCGCCATTGCCGAAGGTATCGCGGCCCATGGGGAGCTGGCACGGCTTTACCACGCCTATCTGGAAACATTCGGCGACCGTTGCCTTGACGAGCTGAAGCTGGAAAGCGCTACGCTCTATGATGATCCTCTGCCATTGCTGCGCTCCATTGGTGAATTTGCCAGGCGGATCAAGAGCGGCGGGGCGGGCAGACCCCTTGATGAAGCTGCCATCCGACGTGGAGCTGAGGAGCGGGTGCAGGTGGCATTGGCAGGCAAGCCGTTCAAGCGCCTTTTGTTCGGCTGGGTGTTGCGGCAGGCGCGGAGCAGGGTGCGTGACCGGGAAAATCTCCGTTTTGAGCGAACACGTCTTTTTGGACGGGTTCGACGGATCTTTGTAGAGCTGGGGAAACGCTTCCATGCCGACGGGATTCTGGATAACCCGCGTGATATTTTCTGGCTGGAAAAGGATGAAATCTTCGGTTTTGTGGAGGGGATAACCTCCAGTACCAATCTGCGAGGATTGGCAGAGCTGCGGCGGGCCGAGTTTGACAGGTGGCAGATCGGGGAGCCCCCGGCGGATCGTTTTGATACACGTGGCATGGTCAGCCATGCCCAGCCGTGCCGATCCACCGTTGCGGCATCGGAGGCCCCGCAAGGAGATTCTGTCAAGGGGCTTGGTTGCTGTCCCGGCGTGGTTCGTGGTCTGGTACGGGTTATTACCGATCCCCGTGGCGCGGTGATCAGACAGGGAGAAATCCTGGTGGCAGAACGGACCGATCCCGGCTGGATCATGCTTTTCCCGGCCTGTTCAGGACTGTTGGTGGAACGGGGCAGTCTGCTCTCACATTCAGCAATTGTGGCCCGCGAAATGGGTATTCCGGCAGTAGTTTCCATTTCCGGCATCACCGGTTGGCTTAAAACCGGTGATCTGGTGGAGATGGATGGCGCGAGCGGGGTAGTACGGAAACTTGATCATCTGGAGGAACACCACGATGCGTAGTGAGGCTGCCAGCCACGCTGATTTTTCCGCCATTCGCTATGCCCAGTGCTGGGAGGATGCCGATATTCTCATGGAGGGGCTGGCCATCAAGCCGGGCGATACCTGTCTTTCCATCGCTTCAGCCGGAGATAACTCGCTCTCCATGCTCGCCTGCGGGGCCGGACGGGTAGTTGCCCTGGATCTGAATCCCTCACAATTGGCCTGTCTGGAACTGCGGGTTGCCGCCTATCGGGAACTGTCACACCCTGAACTGCTGGAGTTGATCGGTTCAAGACCGAGTCTGCGGCGGGTTGAACTCTATCGCCGCTGTTGTTCACTGCTCGGTTCAGCTGCGCGTGCCTTCTGGGATAGCCATATTGACGAAGTGGCGTGCGGCATCGGCGGAGCCGGTAAGTTTGAACGGTACTTTGCCCTGTTTCGCCAGCGGGTTATCCCGCTGGTACACTCCCGGAGCAGCATTGATCGGCTGCTGACGGGCGGTGCACCGGCGCAGCGGGAGCAGTTCTACCGGGAACAGTGGGATATCTGGCGCTGGCGGCTGCTCTTTCGGCTGTTTTTTTCCCGTTTTGTCATGGGCCGGTTGGGGCGCGATCCCAGCTTTTTCCGCTACGTGGAGGGGAGCGTGGCCGAGCGGATTCTCGCCCGCACCCGTCATGCCCTTACTGCTCTCAATCCGGCAGATAATCCCTATCTGCAATGGATTTTGACCGGCCAGCACACCACGGCGCTTCCCTTTGCCCTGCGTTCTGAAAACTTTGAAGCCATCCGCGCCAACCTTGACCGTCTGGAATGGCACTGCCTGCCGCTGGAGGAATTTCTGGAACAGGAAGGTGCGGCCTCCATTGACCGCTTTAATCTGAGCGACATCTTTGA